>Ga0207657_10000309_pt1 | contig 51811 bp, 49 predicted proteins | sample KBSC33metaG_FD_184316 | JGI IMG/M metagenome (GOLD analysis project Ga0207657, IMG submission 184316) | Corn rhizosphere microbial communities from Kellogg Biological Station, Michigan, USA - KBS C3-3 metaG (SPAdes) (version 2) | ecosystem: Host-associated > Plants > Roots > Rhizosphere > Soil ... | reverse complement strand
GCACCGCCGCCGCCGGCCATGCAGACGACCATGTCACCGGCGTCAAGATGTTTTTGAATGGTCTTTTTTAGCTCGGTGTCACGCTCCATGGACTCGGCAATCTCCGGATTTGAGAGGTGTGAAATGAGTTCGGCCGGTGGTATGACGCGTTGGCCAGGATCTTCGCGCGCCAGGTAGCTCGGGATCCAGTACAGCTTGCTGGCACCGTCAAAGACGTCCTGGTAGGCATCGAGCATATAGTGCTGACGACGGTTGGTCAGCGGTTCGTAGACTACTACCAGCTGTTGACCGCTATCGGCCGCCATCTCGCTGGCGACGCTCATGGCACCACGAATTTTTTCTGGCGTATGCGCATAGTCGCTGTAGAGGCCTGGAATAATCTCTTCCATACGCCGGCTCAAACCCGGGAACTGATTGATGTGCTCGATAAGCTGCTCAATCGGAGCCTCGGTAGCACAGTGCACTGCCTGAATAGCCAGCCAAGCATCAAGCCGGTTGTATTGTCCTAATAGGGTGATGTTTTGTAGGTGGGGGTCATCAACACTTAACACGTTAACTGTGTCACTTGACGCGTTAAGATAGTCTGCATCTTCTTCCCAGATAAAGGTGCGCTGGCTTTGGCTGATAAAGTCTCGAAAGGCCGCCTGGTAGTCTTCCCTGGTGGGAAAAATCTCATGATGGTCCCAGCTAACTCCGGTAATCACGCTCAAAGCTGGCTCATAGGCCAGGAAGTTGCGGTCAAATTCATCGGCCTCATAGATGAAGTAGCGCCCCTGCTTATCAAACTCGCCCATCTCAGCGAAGCCTGTTTTGGCTGGCAACAGATAACTGACAGGTTCTTTGAGCTGCTTGAAGAGCCAGGTGATCATCGCGGTCGTGGTGGTTTTGCCATGCGTACCAGCTACGGCAATCATTTGTAGCTTCTGCTCCTCCAGAATGACATTGAGCAGCTCATCGCGTTTACTCATCTTAATGCCCTGCTCTTTACAGAAAACCAGCTCGGGTGCCTGAGCATTTTCCAACGGCAGCGCCGAGGTATAGACAAACCAGTCGATTGGCTGCCTATCATGGAGCGCGGCAATATCTGCGCGCGACTGACCGATGTGCAGATTGGTGATGCCGTGCTTTTTGAGGTACTGGATATAGCTCGAGTCCTGTTTGTCAGAACCAGAGACATCGTAGCCTGCCTGGTGTGCGATTTGCGCCAACGGACCGATGCCGGCGCCACCGATGCCTGAGAAGTAAATATGCATGCTACTAGCGTACAGTCGCAATGCGCAATGCTCAAGTGTCAATATTCAATGGAGCAGGCAATGCCTCGCAATGACAGTAATGAGTTCCCCCGCATTCAACGATTGAGCATTCATTGACATATTGAGCGCTCAACATTGAACATTTACTCTATAATCATAAGCGTATGGATAAACGGCACCTGCATCACCTCTGGACAAGCTTGCGTAAGATTAAGCCGTGGTACTTTCTCGTACTGACGCTTTTGAGCGCTGTCATCTGTATTATGGCGCTGCGAGCCAACAACGAGCATATGGTGAAACTACGTGATGCCGTCTGGTCAGCCGACAAGAATAATACTGACGTGCAAGGCGCTTTACGCAATTTGCAGCGCTATGTTACCTCTCATATGAACACCGATCTTAGCGGCGGCTCGACTGGTCTCTACCCGCCCATACAGCTGAAATATACCTACGAACGGCTGGTGCAGGCTCAGACTGGCAGCCCTACCAATGATCAGCTCTACACCGATGCCCAGCATTATTGCGAGCAGCAGAACTCAACTGATTTTTCGGGTCATAACCGTGTGCCCTGTATCGAACAGTACGTGCAGTCGCACACGCCGACCAATGCACCGACCAATAAAATTCCCGACGCCCTATATAAATTCTCATTCATCTCGCCCCGCTGGTCGCCCGACCTGGCCGGCTGGAGCCTGCTGATAACTATGCTCTTCGCCTTCATGTTTGTGGTTACATTCATAACGTATCGTTGGCGTCGGCATAACAGTAAGGTGCGCTGAGGGCTGAGGGCTAACAGCTGACAGCATACAGTAAACAGTTCACTAGAGAATTTCATCCCAGCGTAGGCTGGGATCTCCTTTCATACAAGCACACTAGAGTTCTGTTTGGGTTGTCTGGTGTGAGGAGAACTGTTTGTTTCTGGATCCTCGCATTCGCAAGGATGACAGGGCAACAAGGAGCGCCAGAGGCGCGGTTACTGACTGGGGGTTGGCTTTCGCCGGGATGAGGGGGGGTGGCTGGACTTGAGCCGGGGCCGGGATGGCGGAATTAGAGGCCGCCGTAGCCGTAACCATAGCCATTGAAAGTCTGGGCTGGCTTGTAATAATCGGTAATCTTGAGTGGCGTTTTGCCTGCCGGTAAGCCGCTGGCCGGCATAATGTAAAGCTCGCTACTGCTCTTGGAAACCAACGTGTAATTGTCACTGTACCAGCCATATGGTGCATAGTCGCTCAGGCTGGCAATCTGTTTTTTGCCCTGAGCATTGGCGTCACCGATAAATAGTGTGTTCTTACCGTCGCGCAGTTCAGTCCAGAAGGTTTGATTGCCTGCTGGCGACAGCAGATAGGTCGGGTACGGCTTACTGAAAGCTGTCTGATCAATACTGGTGTTGGTAGTAACGGCGCCATTTTCGAACTCCTGGAAGGTCGCCTTGTTGTCGGCATTATTGTAGACCAGATAGTAGACGGCTTGCGGGCTATAGAGAGCGGCTTGGATGTAACCGGTGCTGGCGGCCGCAAAGTTCTGATAGTCTTTCTTGCCTTGACCGTTTGGTTGGACGCCGCGAATGGTGTCATTCTTGCCGCTCAGGTCATACGGTCCGCCGGTGCTGAAGCTGTACCACTGGGTATTGTAGGCCAGCAGGCCGTTGACAATATAAAAGTTTGAGAAGCTTTGGTAGGCGTAGGCAGTGGCCGCACCCTCGGCCTGATTTTGATCGAGTTGGTTGAGCTGACCGCCCTCGGCATTGTAGCTTTTGATAATTTCGTGGCCGTTTTGCCACAACGACACATTGTTGCGGACGACGTCGTACATAAAATTATGGCCGTACCAACCAGCCAGCGTGAAGCTGCTATCGCCGCTCTCAAATTGCGTGGCTTTATCGGTGCTGGTATCGATGATATACAGCGATGGAAAGGCCGTGTCGCGGCGGGCTTTGAGCACCAGGTATTTCCAGTCGCGGGAAGCCAGCAGGCTGGTGGTGGCGGGATCTTCTTTGCCCGTGCCGGCCAGCACAACTTTTCGCCCGGATCCGTCGAGGTTGGTCTTAACGACGTCGAGCGTGCCATTGAGGTTTGACAGGAAATACACCTGGCCAGCTGGTGTCAGCTCGACAGTATTGGCGGCTACTTTGTTAGCGGTAACTTGAAAAGTGGCGCTCAGCTGATTGTAGCCCTTGAGGCTGACGGTGCCGGTATCGCTCGTCGACTTGGTCGGCAGCACCAGAATGGCTTGACCATGCACGTCGGTTTTGGCCGTAGTATCGAGCACTTTGATTTCGGCGCCGCTCAGCGGCTTGCCGCTAATTTTATTCGTGACCGTGATCGGCACCTGGCGGCCGGTAGCGACAATCGAGGCGGTTACCGGCTGTGTTTTGAAGCCAACGAATGATTTGCTGGCGTAGGTTTTGTAGTACTGTTTGCTGACAGTCAGCGTCGTGGCGCCAACTGAGCTGTGTAGCGTGGCCTTGCCGTTGGCATCGGTTTTGGCGCTGGCACCCGCTAATTTGATCTGCGCGTTGCTGACGGGTGTGTGAGTCGTGCTGTCGACAACCGAGACGGTGACTGATTTCTTGATAACCAGGCCTAAAATTTTGTAGCGCGTGATGGGCACCGCAAAGATGACAATAAGTAGTGCGGCGGCGACCAGCCAGGTACGGCGATCCCTGGCGATAGCTTTGAACTTGGTCTTCCAGCCCGGCGGGTCGGCCGGAGCGTTGGCAGTGGCTTGAGCATCTTCGGCAGCCAGTACGGTGTCGCTTTCAGTGGCAGCAATTTCGTCGACGGCATCACCGGTCACGGCATCATCCAGAGTATCAAGCGTCTTAGTCTCTGTCACGGGCGGGTCTGTGACTTCGGTGGCTGCAGGCTGGACAACGGCACCAGGCGTAACCGCTGCAGATTCAGGGGCAGCCGTTTCGGGCGCGCCAGCAGGTGATGTTGGTTCGGGTTCTTCGGGCGCTGAGGCTGGCCGATCAGCCGGGTTATCTTCCATAATGCTTATTCTTGTTTCAGTCTACCAAAAATGCAGCCACTGCACTACCGTTGCCTGACGCGTTTTGACCGAAAGACTCTTTTGTCTACAGATGTTTCAGCTTTTATTTTGGCGCTTGCGCTTGGTGGGGTCGAGCTCTTTCTTGCGGAGACGCAGGTTTTCGGGAGTGACTATGCCAGCCGTTGCAACAAGCTCAGTGCTAAGGCCTGGAATTGCTTTCGTGGAATAATGTAAAAACTCATTTTCTCGCAGCTCTTTATTTTCTGCTACTCTGCCTCGCATAGTCAAAGTAGCGCTTAAGCTTCTAGTGATCCATCGTAGCGCAGGCAACGCCGGCAAGTCAAATCATTTTTCCTGCGTGATAATCTGATGTTGGCAGGCACTTGGCATAGCCGCATTCTAGCAGCTTAACGATTAACTGTGGACATGTCTGGATAGCGATCGCCGGCAGCCACACCGGGTGGGGCGGCTTCGTCAAGCCGTTGCAGATCGCTGTCGGTTAATACAGTGTCGACAGCCGCAATGTTCTCTTTCAGATAGTCGATGTGTTTGGTGCCCGGGATTGGCACAATGTCATCGCCTTGAGCCAACACCCAAGCCAGGGCAATTTGACCAGGCTGACAGTTCTTCTCGGCAGCAATTTCTTTAGCTTTGGCGACCAGCTCCAAGTTCTTGTAAAAGTTGTCGCCCTGGAAACGGGGCTGGTTGCGACGCCAGTCGCCTTCCGGCAAGTCTTCCGGCTTTTGCCAGCGGCCGGTCAGAAAGCCGCGGCCGAGCGGGCTGTAGGCTACGTAACCAATGCCGAGTTCGCGAACGGTGTCGAGGATTTCTACTTCTGGATCGCGCGTCCACAACGAATATTCAGTTTGCAGCGCCGTAATCTTGTGGACGTTGGCAGCCTTGCGAATGGTGCTGGCGGCAGCCTCGCTCATACCGAGGTAGCGCACCTTACCTTCTTTGACGAGGTCGGCCATGGCACCGATGGTGTCTTCAATCGGCACCGTCGTGTCGACGCGATGCTGATAGTACAAATCAATATGATCCACGCCCAACCGCTGCAGGCTAGCCTCGCAGGCTTGCTTGACGTATTCCGGTTTACCGTTGACGCCGAGAAACTTGCCATCGGGACTGCGCTGATTGCCAAACTTGGTGGCCAAGATAACATCATTCCGACGATCCTTGATAGCCTTGCCAACCAGTTTTTCATTGGTGAACGGCCCGTACATATCGGCCGTATCTAAAAAGTTAATGCCGTTGTCGAGCGCGTAGTGAATAACATCAATCGCGTCCTGCTCATTGGCCGAGCCGTAAAAATCACTCATGCCCATGCAGCCCAAGCCAATTGCCGAAACCGTCAAATCACCGCCCAGTGTGCGCATCTTCATAGAACCCTCCTTATACTTCCTTCTTAATCTACGCCCCTTTGCTCGCCGTGGCTGTGAACTATCCCGCTTGTCATCCTTGCGTATGTGAGGACCCAGGCATAGTTTGTCTGGATCCTCGATCAAACCGAGGATGACAAGCAAACGAGTACAATGAGAAGATGACCGAGGCACGAAAAACTGAGCTACAACGAGCGGCTGATCATTTGAGCCAACACGACCACCTGCTGCGGCCAGTAATCGTCCGCGCCGGTTTAGCCGACCTGGTGCCACATGAGGATTACTACGGCGCGCTGGTGAACTCGATCATTGGTCAGCAGCTCAGCGTTAAAGCTGCGGCCGCTATCAAGCAGCGGTTTCGTGATCTATTTGACGGCCAGCTGCCTTCGCCTGAGGAGATTTTGACAAAATCGGTTGAGGAGTTGCGCGCCATCGGCTTCAGCAATGCCAAGGGCCGCTATGTACACGATCTGGCGCAGCACGTCATCGATGGCCGTGTCCGGTTCGACAAACTAGATACGCAGTCAAACGAGGAAATTATTGCCGAATTGACCGACGTCAAAGGGGTGGGCGAATGGACGGCCCATATGTTCCTGATGTTTTGTATGGGGCGCCTGGATGTCCTGCCGACGGGCGATCTTGGTATCCGCAACGGCGTTCGTGCGCTCTATGGCTTCAAAGATGCGCCAACGCCCGAAGCGATCGCTGCTATAGCAGTCAAAAATCATTGGCATCCGTACGAATCGGCCGCCAGCTGGTACATCTGGCACTCGTTGGACAACGCTCCCGCCTAACGTCAAGCAGGCATGACGGGCTGGATCAGGCCTAGCTTGTTACCTTCAGTGTCACGAATGTAAGCAAAGCGGCCAACATTCGGAATCATATCAATGCCCATCAGAATCTCGGCGCCTAATTCTTTAGCTTTGGCGACCGACGTTTCGATATCTTTGACGCTAATCGTGCAAACAAAGGCATTGGCACCGCTATCGGCTGGTGCAGCCGGATTGTTGCGCTTCATGAGCGCACCGTTAACGCCAAACGTATCGTCGCCGACGGTTGAGCGGCCGGCAGTTACCAACCAGTACGACATCGGCATGCCGGCATCGGTAAACGTCCAGCCAAATAGGCCGCCATAAAACACTTTGGCGCGCTCCACGTCATCAGCCTGAATTTCAAAATGCACCAGTGTATCTGCCATGCTCTGCCTCCTTAGTTATGCCATTAGTATACTCCTGGCTAGCGAGTATGCGTACGCAGCCAGGCGGCGATAGTCGGCACATCCAAGTTCTCGGTAGCCACTCGGACCGCGAAATCTTCCAGCTCGCCCGACCTAGCCGTAAAAACCTGACCGTTTCTTTTCAAAAACAGTACCGCCGCAGTCACGCCAGTTCTTTTATTGCCATCCGCAAACGGATGGTCGCCGATTATATTGCGCAGATAAACCGCGGCTTTTTCAAAAATGGCCGAGTATTGTTCGGCACCAAAAACTTCTTGTTTCGGCGCCTCGATAACTGATTGGATGCGCTTCAGGTCGCGCACACCGTGAGAGCCGCCATAGCGCTCAATTAATTTGAAGTGCGCTAGCAACAACTCCTCTTCTGCTAAGTAATGTATCATCGCTGAGCGAGATTTTTGAGATCCTGGTCGTATATATCCATGAACTTATCAAGTTCGTCGGCAAACTCTTTAAGTTGGCCGCGCGTAGGACGGATATCAATATTGATTTCGTCGCCCACTTTTAAGCCCAACTCTTCGAGTTGTTTTTTTGGAATGGTCACGCCAGCACTGGTGCCAATCTGTATAATCTTTTGCGTCATACCCACATTATAACAATATTATAATATCGTGACAAGTTTGTTCTCGCCGGCCCACCTGGGATTGTTCAGCGTAGACTCCTCGGCCAAACGTTCGGCCGGAACTAACCGTTCCGCTTCTAAAACAACGCAGCTCACCCTGCGCTGTTTTTATTTAAGGGCTGAGGCGGTTGATGTCGCGGGGGAAGAGAGTGGCTTCTTTGATGTTGTTGAGGCCAATGAACTTTTGGGTGACGCGCTCGAGGCCCATGCCGAAGCCGCCATGCGCGGGCATACCGGCTTGCATGGCTTGGAGTAATGGCTTGAAGCCGGGATCTTCTGGGTCACCGCCGGCCATTTCTTTCAGCTGTTTCAAGACAACTTGGTAGTCATTTTCACGCATTGAGCCGGTGACGATTTCGACGCCGCGGAACAGCAGGTCAACGCGATCGGCGAACTCTGGCTTGTCGGCTTGCGCCTTGTGGTAGAACTTCATCTCGCTGGCCGGCCAATCGGTTACAAACACCGCTTCGCTGCCGAGATTTTTCTTGGCGTAGTCACAAATCCACTTTTCTTCGTCGGGTCGTAAATCTTTTTCGCCTACCGTATTTTGACCGTTGGCTTTGCTGTACTTCTCGTGAATTTCGGCCATCGAGATCGACGGGATTTCTTTTGGCAGCACTGGTTTTGTGGCATTCAGACGCTTTAACTCATCACCGTGCTGTTCCCAAATCTGGTCGCTGACAAAGTTCATCAGGCCGCTTAGGAACTGCTTGAGATCGTCGATCGTGATAAAGCCCATTTCCCCATCCACCGAAATATATTCGGTCATATGGCGGGTCGTGGCGCTCGGTTCAGCCCGATAAACCGGCGCAATTTCAAATACCCGCTCAAAAACACCAACCATGATTTGCTTATAGAACTGCGGGCTCTGAGCGAGCGTGGCTTCTTTGCCAAAGTAGTCGAGTTTGAAAACTTCCGCTCCACCTTCTGTGGCTGCGGCTAGCAGTTTTGGTGTACGCATTTCCGTGAAGCCTTCTTGGTAGAAATAATCTCGTATGGCGCGCGCGATTGCTGACTGAATTTTGAAAATTGCCGTTTCCTGTAAGTTGCGGAGGCCGATGGGGCGATACTCAAATAAGGTATCGAGGTTGTCCGGACGGTGGCTCAGCGGTTTGTCGATTTCGATGGGAGGTTCGGCCTCGACGGGTACCATGACAGCTAGCTTGGCATCATGCAGTTCAGCGCCGCCGGGAGCCCGCGGCTCTTCGACCACAGTGCCGTCGACGGCCAGAACGGTGCCGATTTGCAGGCCGCGCAGTTTTTCGACTTCGTCTTTGTTATCGATGACGACTTGCACCAGGCCGCCGCGATCGCGAACATTAATAAACGTTAGGCCGCCGAGCAGACGCTTTTTGTGCAACCAGCCTTCAATGTGAGCCGTTTTGCCGACATGATCGTGTAATTGGGAACTAAGTACTCGCATAATCCTGGCTAGTTTACCATTTCTTCCCCTGTTTTAACAGATGTCATCCCGAGCGTCAGTCGAAGGATCGCGTTCGTGTTAATGCGTACGAGGTCCTTCGACTGCACTTCGTTTCGCTCAGGATGACAGGTCGTCCGAGTCATCATCGCCCGTTTTGGCAGCAGGTTCGGCCGCGGGTGCTTCGACTGGGTCGATGACAAGCTCGGCCTCCGCGTGCTGGGGATGTCTGGCGGCTACGGCCGCCGGGTTGGCGTATTCTTCGAAGTCATCACCAGGCACGTGGCCGAGCAAGAGTTTCAAAACACTTTCAATTGTGACAATGCCCACGAACTCCTCGAAGCTATTGATAACCACAAACATGGGGTGGTTGGTCGTGAAAAAAGCGTGCAGCGCCTGGCCGAGACTATCGCTTTCGTGCAGATAATAAACCGGCGTTTCCATAAGATTGCTGACCTTGCCCGTGGCATGAATGCCGAGCCGGCTAAAAGCCAGTGATCCCTCAAATGGCGCCTTGGGCTTTTCGCGCACCAACGCATAACCACCGCCGCTTTTGTGCACTTCATCAATCAGCACTGGGCCAACCGTATCGTCAGGTTTAATCATTTTGATTTGTTTGCGAGGTATCAGTACGTCGGCCACGGCATAGTCTTCAAACTGCAGGGCCCGCTTGGCGATCTCCAGCTCTTCATTGCTGAGGCGGCTGTCGGTCTGATGTTGCTGGCGTTCGATCAGCGCGACAAGATCATCGCGCTCAAAAAGACCGGTGTGGGGCGCCGTTGATAAGCGGGCATGGACAGCGTCGGCGCTCCGGCTGAGTGCCGGATGCAAAAAGTTCAGTAGCCAGTTGATAGCCGGCGCCACGCGAGCTGCCAATTTGCGGCTAAGTTTTGATGTACGACTGGCCGGCAACCAAGAAAACGCCGCCCACAACAGTGGTCCCAAGATTAACAGGCCGAGCCAGACGGGCAGCAAGCGGGCCAGCACAATTAAGCTGGCAGCGCTCGTCAGCCCAATGTATAGCCAAAGTATTGTTCGCAGGCTGCTGCCATAGGCCACGGCCGGATATAATTGCACCGCCAGCGGATCATGGCGTTCGGCTTTACGCTTCAATTCTGGCAGTGGCAAGGCGTAATAGGTTTTACGCACCACAATACCCGCCAACGCTAGTAGCAGCAAAACGATTGCCAAAATAAAGCTGAGCATACTGCTATCTTACCACTAGCAGTAAGGTAGCAGGAAACAGGGTGCATTTGACAGAAATTCAGCAAGTGTCAGGTTGCAGGAGCCTGCTTCCTGGGGTCTGCTAAATTTTTGCCACCTGTTTTCCTGCTCCCCGCCACCTGTTTGCTATACTTTAATATATAAAGCAAAGGGAGTTCCTGTCATGTCCAAGTCATTCTGGGGAGTAGTTATTGCGGTGGTTATCATCTTTGTCGGCATTTTCGCTCTGACCGGCAACAAGTCCTCAAACAGTAGCAGCAAAGGCAAAAGCGGCACACTCACGCAGCACATTGAAGGTCAAGGCAAGGCTGGCGTCACGCTGGTGGAGTACGGTGATTACGAGTGTCCTTATTGCCAGCAGTACTACCCTACCGTCAAACAAGTCGCCAGTGATCTCGATCAAGACATTCACTTTCAGTTCCGCAATTTCCCGTTGGTGAGCATTCACCGCAACGCCTTTGCCGCTGCCCGGGCCGCTGAAGCTGCCGATCAGCAAGGTAAATTCTGGCAAATGCACGACGCATTGTACGAGAACAACGATCCGAATGGCGCTTCCGGTTGGGTTGCCGCAAACGATCCGTCGACGTACTTTACGCAGTTCGCTAAGCAAATTGGGCTGAATGTCACCCAGTTCAAACAAGATTTCGCCAGCAGCAAAGTGAATGACTTAGTCAACGCCGACATGGCCGAAGGCAATCGTCTCGGGATTACCGGTACGCCAACGTTCTACCTCGATGGCAAGCAGGTTCAGGTCGGTAACGACGTCGCTACCTTCGAAAAGATCATCAAAGCCGAGATTGCCAAAAAAGCTCCCGCCACTCCTACTGCTACGCAGCAGTAATGTAGCACTTTACAATGCACATTGGGCATTCATGCTTCATTTGCCAGGTAGCATTTGAGCGCTTTGACAAATGTGAATTGTAAACTAGTAACTATCTTCAGTATTGCAGATATTGGCGCCACTGCGGGCGCTCGATGTGCACGGCCACTGGCATAGCCGGACTATTCTCAATTTTAATTTTTACGGACACGTACTTCTCCCTCAACCAGGCAGCATTTTTTGCCTAGTAACTTTTTGTAATTTTTGTCTCCCACAATCTGCTCGCTCAGATCAATGAAGTGTTAGGAGTGTAACAAGTCGCTTATGCTTTGTCAATCTGGGAGAAAGTGACGGCTGGCGGTATACGGTAAGCAGTTAGCTGTGAAGTGTCTCTGACTATGCTATTCGTATGGGTCCTGAAATGCATGCAGAATGACAGGGATTTAGTCGGCCAATGAAACATATAACCAATGGTGGTTACTGTAACGCTCCACGCTGCGCAGCAAGCCGGGTGATGGCTTGCGGCGCCGCAGCGCTTCCCTGATCCTGCCAGATGAAACATGCGGCGCGAAACTATCGAATAAAATCAGATCAATCGGTGCTGCCGGCCATTCGCTAATCAGCTTTTTGATAACTTCCAGCTCATCGCCCTGACGCAAACCAATTACCAGTTCTGAATCTTTCAACAGATGATCGACTTTCGGCCAGTCGGGTAAATCAGCTACGACGTCCGAACCGAACAGGAATACCAATTGAGCACTCGGAAAGGCCGTGCGAAGTTTTGGCAGCGTCCGCTCGACGCTAAAACTAATGTCAACCAGTTCCAGTACCTCAAATTGCGGATGCGGCCGCGTAGCCCGCTCCAGCATAGCGACACGATGACCGAAATGCTCGACATCGGTTTTGTGGCGCGGCCGACGCTCCGGCAGAAAATAAACTTTGTCGAGATTAGCAGCCTGCAACGCCTGCAGCGCGAACGTGATGTGCCCGGCGTGCACCGGGTTGAACGTGCCGGCATAAACCCCAATGCGCTGAATTTTCAATTCAATATCCAACCTTCAATTTTCAAACGTATGGCAAAATGGCGTACTGAAAATTGATTGAAAATTAGAAATTGCAACGTTTGAAAATTATAGTTCACAGCTCCATCGGGCCGCCTTCGCAGCACTTGGTTGGCAGCTTGCAGCTTGGGCAAACGAAGTGCCCATGCACAGGCTCGATAGGATAAAAACCACAGGCATCACAAAACAAATACGGCGCCTGCTCGGCTACCGCCGCAACCTTCGATCGTAGCCGAGGACAGGTGCCCGGATCAAACTCATCAACAGCATTCGATTCGTCAGACATACTTATAATTATACCTGCTCTAGCGGCTCTTTGAGCAGCCGCAGCTGCCACTAATGTGAGACTTGGTTACCTTGGTTTTGACATTTTTAGTGCCGCAGAGAGGACACGATTTAGAAATAAACTCGCAGTCGTCCGACTTATTGCCGTAGCCGGCGTTTTGCAATTGCTCCTCAAGGCTGCCACTTACCGTTGCCCCACACCCACTAAATGTCATGCCGGCAGCAATCGCACGATCCGCCGCTTGTTCAAGCTCCAAATAAAAGTCGTGCGTTAAGGCCTGCCGATAGACACCCTGGATTGCAACCTCGCTTTGCACGATCTCTTCTGGCGCGCCTGCAAGATGATCTTCATAGCGCTGGCTGACTGTAGCTGCCAACTTGAACCGCAAATCTTCAGCACCTTTCGGGTTTCGCAGTTTTTCCTTAGTGAACCATTCCACCACATCTTGCTGATCATGCGCGAACGCAAAGGTATCAACCCATGAGCGGCGGTCTGGCTGCTTAAAGCCAGCATGCCAGTCGCCGCCAAATCTATCACTCAGTGAGCTGTCGTAGGCAGTCGTGAGGTTATCTACAAGCACGCCCTGCCATTGAGTTGGCAAGTCTCGATGCACACGCTGTTCAAGCAATTCACCTGCTTCAACAGTCACGCCAAGCTTCGTATAGATTGCTTCGAGCGCCTCTCGATCTGACCCTTCCAAGCTTTGAGTAGTCATTCGTATCGAGCCGTCTTTCTGGCGGGTGATGACCCGTAACATGGTTTGTTTACGACTAGCGTTGTAGCCGCCCACGTCTTCACGCGAATCCATAAGTTCTGGCGGGAAGTCAGATATTACGATCATAGTATTCGGTAATTCACCGTTGGCCATCTTGACCATATCCTCATACTCGCCCCGCTCGATCAAACGGCGACGCAGCTCGAAGAGCAGGCCGGGATTATAACGAACAACCTCTTGAGCGCTAGTAATCGCGTCATTGAAGATTTCTCCGACCGAGCCACCGTCTTCGCCATACAGTTCTTGCCCGTCAAAGCGGTATTCAAACGTCGTCCGCATACTGCCATTCAGTGCTTCTGCAAGCCAGGTTTCTGTATCCGTGCGAACTCTCACAGCTTGATCTAGCTGCTCATGTTCATTATTTGGTGATAGCTGCTCTGCCAGCCCTTGCATAAAAATACCCTCTGCTCTGGCGAGCAAGGGCGATGGTCCGAAAACTGGGCTCTTGCTCGAGAGACTTTTTGAAGCTGTATCTGACTTATCGCCTGCCGGCGAATTACAGTTGCGGCACAGTGTGAGATTTGCACTCACTTCCAGCACTATTTGTTAAACGTATAGGAGCTCAGTTCAACGCAACTTTCTGGTCGTAAAATGGCCTTTTTGGCCATAGCCACCGATCTGTTCGTCGGCGTAGCGCCGCTACGCCTCCTCTCACATCTGCGCCTCTGCCTCAAAAAACATCCCTTTTCCGCCTCAGAAGCCACATTGAACTGAGTTCTAGTAGTCTACCACTCCGCCGCTACGCTAGATATAGTATTAATTACCATATGTCATCCTTAGCCTGCCTGAGGATCCAGACAAGTTGCTTGTTCTGGATCCTCGCGTTCGCAAGGATGACAACGTTAGCCGCTTTGACGTTGCTTGAGTTCTGTGAGTCGCGGCATGAAACTTTGAGCCGCGCCCTCAAGACCAAGAACTTTGAGGGCACCAAGTAAAACGTACAGATGGTCGAGGCTAGTTTCGGCCAATTCCCCGCCCAAATCTTCAATCTGACTGAAGGCGTGTTCGACCTTTTCGACCAGCCACTTTTCTTCGCTGGGCGCAATTTGATTGGTCGTGATTTTGGCTGATTGCTCGGCTTCTTTAACGACTTCTAGTGATCGCGCAGAGTGATCGCGTTTACGTAGATGCCCGCGCTTAATCAAATTGTTGACGTGCAACGAAACGGTTGCCACCGAAGTATAGTTCAGCCCGTTCATGATTTCACGGTAACTCGGGCTGTAGCCATGCTCACCAATAAACGTCTCGATAAAGCTCAGCAGCTCTTTCTGTTTCTTAGTCGGCCGCACTGTAGCTTCGGATGTTTGCTTTTCGTTCATGCTTATATTATGCCACAGATGCATTTTAAGCTGTTAGCCCTTTGTTGCTCGGCAACTTCAACACATCGCATAGAGCTTCGCTAAAGAGCGGAGATCGAACGCTCGGGGAAGACCCAGTACTTGTACCAGAGCCAGCTCCAAACGGTGAAGAAGCCGGCTGAGACGAAGAAACCGATGTAGGGCGTGACGCCAACGTGTTTTAGGCCACCGATGATGGCGTAGTCAATCACGAAACCAATGCTTTCGATAAAGATGTAACGACCGGCGTGCTGCATCTCGCTCAGATGGTGCTGCTCGGCAAAGGCCCAGAAGCGCTGGATCACATAATTCAGCGACCAACCGATGACGTCAGCCAGGATTTTGGAGGGCAGCCAACTCCAGTGCAGGCCGCTGTAGCAGAGCGCGAAAACAGCGTAGCCGATCCAGAAATAGGCACTGCCGCCAACCATATATTTGAGGAATTGAGTTAGCTGCATAGTCATGGCGTAGAATTTTCAAACCTTTCAATTATCAATTTTCATTCAATAATCAAAGCTTCAATTTCTATTATTGAGCAAGTGGAGCATTGAATGAAAATTGAAAATTGCAAAATTGGGCTCATTCTTCCTTGTTTAGCCCGGGCGCCATGGCAATACCGGCCAGTCCCCACCAGATATAAGCCAGCGTGTCATCGGCCCAGGCGTGTGAGAGTAAATTGATAAAAGTCAGGCCGACGAGACTGGCGAATAGGGCCAGCGCCAAAGGATGATCACGGCGCAGCCACAACAAATAACCGACACCAACATTGATCAATGCAAAGAGTATCAGGCCGAGCCAGCCGGTTTCCTGTGCTACTTGGACGTAGTAATTTTCGGCAATGCGCGCCTGACCATTGTTATAAATGCTGGCCGGACCAGCCGTGCCCGGACCATTACCGAGCGGTTGGTGAACGACATCACGGGCGCCGTTTTTAAGAGCGCTCAGATGGCCTTGGTTGGAGGTTGTTTTGACGGCCGAATGTGCTTGGGTGTGCAATACGAAGTTCTCAAATCGGGCACTATGGTGCCAGATGGCGTAGCTGCCGGCAGCAATCACGATAAGCCCGGCCGCACAAGCCAGTGCGAGCTGTTGCGTTCGCCGCGAGCGCAGCGATATGACGGCAATTGTACCTACGGCTAGCGCTGTACCAATCCAGGCACTCCGGGAAAAAGTGAAAAACTGGACAATCAAAGCTGCCACAATCAGACCGCCATACAGGCGGCGGCGCTTGCCCTTGAGCCAGATGATGCTGAGCAAGCTGATAGGAATTAATAAGTAGGCGCCGAGCGGATTAGCGCCGCGCAACGTCGATGCATAGCGGACGTACTGATTGTTGTGATTGATCGTTTCGTAGGGCGCGATGGTGTGCGGCCCATAGCCGAAGTGGTGCAGAAAATCGTGCGGCAAAACCAAAATCTGCAACAACCCAAATACAATAACCAGCACCGCCGGCCAGAGCGTAATCCACTGCCAGTGCACGCGCAGGCGCGCCATTCGAACGGCAGCCGCCCACGTGATCAAAAAGAATGCCAGGAAGCGAAGATTAACGATCAGGCCGTAACCCAGCGCTTTTGGTGTCACGTCATGGCCACTCCAAGCAATCAGCCCCCAGACCAGATTGAGCGCCATATACGCCAAGATCAACCACACCAGCCGCCGCGTCAGCGTATGACTTCGTATGCGCTGGTCAGTTGCCACCAGGAACAGCACACCCACGACGCTCAGCAGCAATAAAACCTCTTTCCAGAGGCGTAGCGCCGTGTAATGGCCAACCAGGCTCGACAGCCAGACCGTCAGAAAGGCGTGGAATGGCAGCAACAGAATAATTACCATTGCCAGGGTGCTGACCCAGGCCAGAAGCGTGTACTTCAGGGCTGAAACTTTCATAGATGTTACAATCATTATAGACAACTTTGGCCATTCTCGGCATATACTATGAAATTGCATACCCGCCATCAGCTTCAGCCCTTCCCTTTTCCGTTCGCCGTTTATCGTTCACCGGGCAGTGACCGCACACTATTGACCGTGTCTCATAGCAAACAGGTCAGGCTGAGCACATGGTAAGTGGTACATGGAAAATGGATAATCTGGCGTGAAGAACAACACCTCTTTGATCTACAACGTCTGTTTAGTAATCGGTGATGCGTTGGCCATCACCGTCGCTTTTAGCATTGCCTATATTCTGCGCGTGACCCTCAACCCCAAGCCGCTCAGCGCTCATGTGCACGCGCACACCTATATTCTGACGCTGATCAGCTTGCTACCCTTCTGGATTCTGATCTTTGGCCTGCTGGGACTTTATAATTCCCGCATTCATGAGCGCCGCTTCAGCGAACTCGGCCGCCTGTTGATTGGCTCATTTATCGGCATTCTTTTCGTCATCAGCTACAGCTACCTGACAAATACGGCTATCTTTCCGGCTCGCCTGGTGACCGCGTACGGCTTTGCCTTGGCCTTTGTCTGTGTCTTCTTGTTCCGAACAATGGCGCGTGGTATTCGCCGCGAACTATTTGGCTATGGGATCGGCATTAATTCCGTGCTTATCATTGGCGACACGCACCTAACGCGCGAACTAATAGATAGACTGGCTAATACCGGTGTGGGCGGCTATCGTGTCGTGGGTGTCGTGGGCGGCGTCAAGCACCCGCTTAAAGCCGTGGGCGAATATCCAATCTTTGCCAGTTTTAGCGAAGCCGTGCAGAAGCTGGAGCGAAAGCAACTGCAAACCATCGTCCAAACCGAACTCTATGCCATCAGTGAGCGCAACGACGAAATTGTCACCTACGCCCAAGAACACCACATTGCCTACCGCTTTGTGCCCGGCAACAGCGAACTGTTTGTCGGCAACATCGAAGTTGATCTTTTCCAATCGATTCCGGTGATTGCCATCCACCAGACAGCGCTGATCGGCTGGGGCCGAGTTGTGAAGCGCATGTTTGATGTTGTTGCTGGCGGCCTGATGCTGCTCGTCGCTTCACCCTTTATGCTTATTATTGCTGCCGCTATTAAGCTCTCCGACAGCGGTCCCGTCTTTTTGCGCCAAAAGCGCCTCACCCGCTTTAACCAGGAGTTTAAAGTTTTCAAATTCCGATCGCATAAAACCGCCTATAACAAACTTAGCCCCGAGGAGGCCTTCACTAAGATGGGCAGGCCAGAGCTCATTAAAATCTATCGCCAGAACGGTGATTATCTAGCAGATGATCCGCGCATCACGCCACTTGGCAGGTTTTTGCGGCGCACTAGTCTGGACGAATTGCCACAACTTATCAACGTCGTTCGTGGCGATATTAGCCTGGTAGGCCCGCGCGCTTTGGTGCCCGAAGAACTCGCCATTTACAACAAGCGCCACGCTATTTTGAGCGTTAAATCCGGTTTGACCGGTCTGGCGCAGGTTTCCGGCCGTCGTGATATCAGCTTCGACGAGCGGCGCCGGCTTGATCTGTACTATGTTCAAAACTGGAGTTTCTGGAACGACATGGTTATTCTGATCAAGACTTTTTGGATTGTGCTGTTTCACAAGGGAGCCATGTAATTATTAAATATTTTGCATTTGTCATTTATCAGTTCACAATTTATTTACCAATGACTACTTATCAGACATATCAAGAGCGACGCAGCCAGCTTGAGCAACGAACAATTGCCTTCAGTGTCGCTGTTGTCAGACAATGCGGACCGTATTCAAAAAACATAACTCTTCAACCATTGGTTAGCCAAGTCGTTCGCTCGGCATCTAGTATTGGCGCAAACTACGCCGAAGCCAACAATGCGAGCTCTAAAGCTGACTTTAGGAATAAGATTTTTATCGCAAAGAAAGAAGCCGCCGAAACTCGTTACTGGATCAAGGTACTCTCCGAACTTGTATCTGCCACAGACTTTCGGTCGCTTGAGCAGGAAGCTCACGAATTATTACTGATCTTTCAACAAGTGATCAAGACGATGAAATTGAGTAATGCAAAGTGACAAATAAATCATCAAATGACAAACGCATAATGACAAATAAGCCCAGGGTCGCGATTGTCTGCGATTGGCTGACCGGCATTGGTGGCGCTGAGCGAGTCGTTTTAGAACTTCACAAGTTATACCCCGACGCACCGATCTACACGTCACAATACGACCCAAGCAAAATTGACTGGTTCGCCGAAGCCGATGTACGCACGACTTGGTTACAAAAGTTACCAAAAAGTCTCAAAAAGTTTCTGCCAATGCTGCGCGCCTGGACATTCAGCCGACTCGATCTGAGCGAATATGATCTGGTGCTTTCCAGCAGTGGCGCCGAAGCCAAAGGTGTCAAAACCGGCCCGAATACGACACACATTTGCTACTGCCACTCACCGACCCACTATTACTGGGTGCGCCACGACGAGTATCTGGAGCGCCCCGGTTTTCCGCGCGGCTTCAACTGGCTGGCACGACTCGGTTTGCGCTTACTAATCGGTCCTTTGAAGCGTTGGGATCGCCACGCTGCCAAACAGCCCGATTTCATGATTGCCAACTCGACACACACGCAGGCCATGATCAAAAAATATTATCGTCGCGACTCGACGGTTATCTTTCCGCCCGTCGAAACCGACCGCTTCAAGCTGCCAGTCAAGCCGCCACTGCGCCACGGCTTCGTCGTAGCTGGCCGCCAAACGCCCTACAAGCGGGCCGATCTGGCAATTGAGGCTTGCAACGAGCTTAAAGTGCCGCTGATTGTCATCGGTAATGGTCCGGAACACAAACGGCTGGAGAAGCTGGCTGGCCGCAATGTTACCTTTTTGACCAATGTCAGTGACCACGATATTGTTGAACATTTTCAATCATCGCTTGGTTTTATCATGCCCAACATGGATGACTTCGGCATTGTTGCCGTCGAAGCCCTGGCCGCCGGCACTCCCGTCATCGCCTACGGCAAAGGCGGCGCCCTGGACTACGTACTCCCCAATAAAACCGGTTTGCTGTTCGAGAAACAAACCGTCAAAAACCTGACTGCTGCTCTGGAGACCGCCCTAACTAAAAGCTGGGACTACAACGCCATTAGCGCCCACGCCACCCAATTCTCTGTCGCCAGCTTCCAAAAGAACCTCCAAACCTTTATCATGCAGCTACCTACCAAGACAATGTAGTAATTTGTTGTATATTTTCTCATACCTCCGAGCACTGACTTGTGTCATACTTTTTAGGCTCTTGTCAACAATCTGACTTAGGAGGTACCAATGTGCGGAATCGCCGGTTGCGTCGGTCACGAAGGAGCGCCTGAATTTGTGATTGATGCCCTTGAGGCGTTAGAATACCGCGGTTACGATTCGGCAGGCATCGCTATCGAAGATGCTGGTCGGCTGCAGGTGATAAAGACACTTGGCGACGCAGCAACGCTCTGTTCAGATGTTGAGCCAGCCATATATACCGCCCAGACTGCCATTGGCCACACCCGTTGGGCAACTCATGGGGAGGTCAGTATGTCGAACGGCCATCCACACGTCAATGAAGCAGGCACTATCGCTGTAGTCTGCAATGGTACTATCGAGAACTACCAAGAGCTTAAAGCAGATTTACAGCTCGACGGTTACACTTTTTCTTCCGAAACTGACACTGAGGTCGTGCCCCATCTCTTTGACCGTTACCTCCGCGATGGCGCTGAGCCGGATCAAGCTTTTCGGCAGACCCTTAAGCAGCTAGTCGGAGCTTACGCCATTGTAGCCCTTGCCAGTGACGCACCAGGCACGCTGTATGCTGCCCGAGTAAGCAGCCCGTTAGTATTGGGCGTGGACGTGGGTAAAGAGGGCCACTTTGCCGCCTCCGATCCGGCCGTATTAATTGAACATACTAAAAAAGCTGTGTTTCTGGAAGATTACGACGTGGCGACTTTGCGCAGCGACGGCTATGAAATCTCCCATCTTAAGAATGGACGGGTTGGCATTCGGGTGCCGCAAGATATTGGCGAAGTGTACGAGAAAGCTAATAAAGGCGACTATCCCCATTACATGCTTAAAGAAATCCACGATTCGCCGGAAACTATTCTTGCCGCCACACGTGGCAGAGTTAGGCCCCAGGAAGGCATCATCAAACTTGGTGGCCTCGAGAGTGTTAAGGAACGCTTGCGGAGCACCGAACGCATTATCATCGTGGCCTGTGGCACCTCATATTACGCTGGCCTGATTGGAGAATCTCTTATAGAAGAGATCGCTGACTTGCCTGTGGAGGTTCAAGCGGCATCAGAGTTCAAATACAAGAAAGAGCCGCTTGATAAGAATACGGCCATCATTGCAATATCCCAGTCGGGAGAAACGGCCGACACCATTGCGGCCTTGGAGAAGGCAGACGAATATGGCCTACTGAAGCTTGGCATCGTTAACGCGCCCGGCTCTACCATTTCCCGCATTACCGATGCCGGTGTCTACTGCCACGCCGGGCCAGAAGTTTCGGTGGCAAGCACGAAAGCTTTTACCTCGCAGGTAACAGTCCTGACGGAGATCGCCATGTCGCTTGCCAAGCGCAGCAATAAACTTAGCCCCTTGCTGATGGCTGAGCTAACGCGCTTACCTGAAAAAATTGAAGCCTTTTTGAGTGATCAAGCATCCCTAGAGAATATTCAGATGGTTGCCAAGAAATATGCTGCTGCCAAGAATTTCTTATTTATCGGGCGTGGCTACAACTATCCTAACGCTCTGGAAGGCGCCTTGAAACTGAAAGAGATCAGCTATATACACGCCGAAGGCTACTCGGCCGGCGAGATGAAGCACGGCCCACTGGCTATGATTGATGAAGATTTTCCGACGGTGGCCATTGTTACCGACAGCCCACAGTTCGATAAAACTATGTCTAACGTAGCAGAGATTAAGGCACGCAAGGGCGCCGTTATTGCACTTGCCACCGAAGGCAATATGACCGTCAAACAGATAGCGGACGATGTTATCTACGTTCCAAAAAGCCTGGAGCAGACACAGCCCCTTCTTAATGGTATTGCTCTGCAGCTATTCGCTTACTATGTAGCCGTGGAAAAAGGCATGAATGTCGATCGCCCCCGCAACCTCGCCAAATCAGTCACTGTTGAATGATGAATGCTGGTTCTGAAAGTGTCTTGATGCTTCGGTAATAAAGCGCAGTTGGGAATCAATGAGATTATCCGGTAAAGAGTTTACGGGGTAGAACGTACCGGCTTTGGGGTCGCCAAGAACCTCAACCCAGTAGAGCTGCGCCTGTTCGGCACCGCGCTTGCTTTGATGGAAAATGCAGCCGACGTAGTGTGGCGTCTTCACCTCAGTTCCACCAAGCTCTTCCTTAAGAATGCGCTCGAAGGCCAGCCAGTTTTCCTGCTGCTCCTTGTGCAGGTCGGTGGCACGGATCACCGTGCCGGGAGTGTGTAACAGACCCGGCCACAGCGGGTCATCTTCCGGTCGGGCTATCAGCAGCACTTCTACGCCCTGATCGCTTTTACGCAGGGGCACGAACTCCACGATAGGGAGTGCCACCAGCCTGGCGATCTGCACAAAGATCGGATACGGCAGAAAGCCGGGTTCGTACCGGCTCAGCAACGCCGCTATCTTGTCGGCATCAGCATCCATGATCAGGTAACGTGGACTATGGCTTCGACAGCTGCGGCAGTTTCCTGCCAGTGGGAAATCTCAAGGCTATCTATACCCATCTCCTTAACCGGATAGTCATTGCCACCTTCCTGCAGACGGTCACCGATGAATAGTATATCTTGCTTACCGATCGTGAGGATATCCATGAGTTTCTGCATGCCGTAGGCCTTGTCGATGCCAGGCTTAGTCACGTCAACCGATGTCAGGCCACCAACGCGGACTTCAAATTCAGGGATGAGCGGCGTTACGAACGTGCGGATCGCCTGCTTTTTCTTATTGTCGGGGTCCCATGCTTCTTTCAGATCGACACCTTTTGGGCCAAGTGCATCAACGATGTCTTGTCCGAGTGTCGACAAGGTGATCTGGCTCCCTCGGTCTTCTATAATTTCACCGTATGTTTCACTTTCTCGAAAGCCTAGCTCATCAAGACCTTTTTCGAGCGCGGCGATGATTTTCGCCTTGTCCTCGTCAGTAAAGTCTTCCGCATAGACCTGCTCCCAATCTTGTTTGTCAGCATCATATGCATAGTAACGCGTGCCGCAGGTCGGCATGATGTGTAGTTTCTTAAGCTCGGCGGCATTCGCCTGGAGCGTGCTTAAAAACTGCTTCTGGAATTGTTCGAACTTTCCGCCGGAAATGACACACACATGAAATTTTTTCAGCAGGTCGCTCAAAGCCGTGGACATGCGGTCCGGCATCGGTGACTTGCTCGGAGCCAGCGTGCCATCGAGATCGAAAGCTATCAGTTTCTTCATCATTCCTCCTCCTTAAAACGCTTGCTAACATCTCCCACTTTTTGCGACAGATCTTTGCGCGCCACTAAAATACCGGCAGGCGTATTGATGACGACACAATTATCAAGACCGATTACAGCTATTGGTTTATCCTCGAGGTTCTGAACTAACGTGTTCTGCGATTCTTCAAGCTCAACTTTCTCGCCTTGGGTATGGTTGCCGATCGAGTCGGTGCCCATAGCTTTTGCGATGTCGGCAAAGGAGCCCAGGTCCATCCAGTCGAACGATGCCTGTAGCACTAACAAGTCCTGCACTTTTTCGATTAGCGCGTAGTCAATAGAAATGCTTTCAAAATCGAGGTAGGTTGATTCATATTGCTCGGGTGTAGCAGCTTCGAGCTTCTTATAATTCGCCAGCAGCTCAGGAGCGTACTGCTGCATAGACTTCTTAAAAGTATTGACCGAGCCAACGAAATAACCGCAATTCCAGAGATAGTTACCGCTCGTTAAATATGCCAAAGCAGTGTCGTGATCAGGCTTCTCTTTAAATGAGTGTACGTTAAATATGAACGTTCGGTCGTCAAGTACACCGTCTTTCTGTATGTAGCCAAAGCCTGTCGCCGGATAATCTGGCTCGGCACCGACCAGAACAATCCGTCCGTGCTCTTTGGAAGCTTCGGCAGCTACGTTAAAGCTGTGCACGAAGCCACCGACGTCTCGAATATAATGATCTGCAGCTAGTATGACAATTGGCTCATCAGGCCCTTCCGTTTTCGCAATTTTCTCGAGGGCCGCCACGATGCAGCTGGCCGTGCCGCGACGAGCTGGCTCCACGATATAGGCGCTCTCGGGCAGCTCAGGCAGCTGATCCTTGACGTGGTGAATATGCCCGATTTCGCTGACAACATAGATTTTATCGGTAAGTCGCTTCGCTCGTGAGTAGGTATTTTGCAGCAAAGACAGCTTGTCTCCATTAATGGTCAGCAAGTGTTTTGGGTAATCTGGGGTTGAAAGCGGCCAGAGCCGTGTTCCCGACCCCCCGGCAATAATCACTATTATCATCCGAATATAATATCAGGTTTGCGAGTTCCGGGCGTAGCCGTGTGCCGCACGTCTATTAGCTAAAACTGATTACCGCCATTAAATAAAGCAGAAACGGAGCCTCCGGAATACACTTCTTTTATAGCTCCGGCCAACATCGGAGCTACCGGAAGTACCGTAAGCTTATCAAAACTTTTGTCTTGAGGTAATGTGTCTGTCGTAATTATTCTTTCAAAATTAGATCGGCGAATTCTGTCCTGTGCCGGCTCTGAAAACAGGCCATGAGTAGCCAACCCATAAACGGCTTTTGCTCCGTTTTTGATAACTATTTCGGCAGCCGCGCACAACGTACCCGCGGTATCTATCATATCGTCCACGATAATGCAGACCTTACCCGTCACATCACCTATAAGGTGTCGTGCTTCGGGTGAATTACCGTTCTCGGCCGATCGGTGCTTATGGACAATGGCCATCTCGCACTCTAGGTCACTGCTATATCGCTCAGCACTTTTAACGCGCCCAGCGTCAGGAGAGACGATCATTAAATCATCTTTCGAAAAGTTTTCTTTTACATAATCTACCAGCAGCGGTCGAGCGATTAAGTGATCGAACGGCCCGTCCATAAAACCCTGTATTTGGCCAGTGTGCAAATCAATGCTCATAATTCGATCGGCACCAGCTCGAACCAGAATATCAATCATTAACCTGGCTGAAATTGGTTCTCTGCCTTTTGACTTACGATCCTGCCGCGCATACGCTAAAAAAGGACAGACAGCTGTAATTGAACCTGCCGAAGCGCGTTTGGCGCTATCAATGATAATTGCCTGCTCGATTATCGATTCATTCACATTGCCTGCATGCGACTGCACCACAAATACATCGTCCCCGCGCACCGAGTTCATGATCCGGACATTAATCTCCCCGTTTGCGAATCTGCTCAGTGCCAACTCGCAAAGCTCGACATTTAATTCGCGCGCAATAGCTTCCGCTATGACCGGGTGTGAACTTCCCGATAATATCTGTAGCTGTCTTGAAGGTGTTACGGCCATTGCACGATTAGTATACCACTGTTTTTGACGACCGTAACATCGATACCGTGGTGTCCTCAAACTTGCTATTAAGGCAATAAATATGCTAATCTTAAGACGATTATGGCTATCAAAAATAAAAAATACAAAGCGTCGATAATCCTGATAATCACACTCTTGTTAATCGTAGGTGGATTTATTGTGTACAAACGAATGCACAAAGCCGCTCCTGCTAACATATCCACCGTCACTAAGCCTGAAATAAACTATCGACCACCCACTAAACAAGAGAAGCAAGCCGGCAATGACGCGAAAACAAGCATCGTTGAACACGATGCACAAGTTAAGGCTGCCCAGAACCAGCAGGGCTTAAAACTGGTAACCCCAGTCATAACCAATGCCAGCTTTTCTGCGGTGCATGCGTATGTCTCCGGAATATTTGAAGATGGTGGAACCTGCTCAGCCACATTCACACAAGGTGGTACAATAATAACCCGGACCTCAACTGGTTTTGAAAATGTCTCCGACACACAATGTGCTCCTATCACCCCTAACCTCCCGAACAATAACTCCTGGTCTGTTGTAATAACTTATAATTCAAGCACAGCTCAAGGTAGCTCCAAGGCCGTCGAGGTACAGTAATGAAATTTTCTAAAACAAAACTACTTATTACAACCGTGGTTATTCTGAGTTTATTTACCGGGGTTAGCTCGACCATAATGGGCAGCAATAAAGCAGCAGCACTTTCAGGTAGCGATTTCAACGCCGGTAGAATTATTGACGACGCTCTTTTTTTCAACCCTGGAGGCATGAGCCCTCAACAGATACAAAATTTCTTAAACTCTAAAGTTCCCACCTGTGATACCAATGGTGATCAGATTTATAGCGGCAGCACGACGCGACGGGATTACTCAATCGCTAATGGCCACTATCCTCCCTTCACCTGCCTAAAGGATTATCGTCAGACTACCATCAGTAAAGCTCCCGAATCAGGCCTATGCAATGGCTACACGCCGGCGGGCTACCAAGAATCGGCAGCTGAAATTATTTATAACGTAGCTCAGAGTTGCGGAGTTAGCCCCAAGGTTTTAATTGTCCTTCTACAGAAAGAGCAAGCCTTGGTCACAGATGACTGGCCGTGGGATACGCAGTACAGAAGCGCGACCGGATTCGGCTGTCCCGACACTGCTGCTTGCGATAGCGCCTACTATGGATTCTTCAACCAAGTATACTCAGCGGCTCGTCAGTTTAAACGCTATGCAAGAGATGCCGATCTGTTTAATTACCAGTCTGGGCCGAATAACTACATCCAATATAATCCGAACGCCAGCTGTAGTGGCACGAATGTGTACATTCAAAATCAAGCAACAGCCGGCTTATACAATTACACCCCCTATCAACCAAATGCGGCGGCATTGAATAATCTTTATGGAACCGGTGATGGCTGCAGCTCGTATGGTAACCGTAATTTCTGGCGACTGTACAACGATTGGTTCAATATTAGTGACGCCGTTACTAGCGGCATGACAATGCGAACACTCTCACAGCCCGACGCCAAGCCATATCGCGGCGAAACAGTCAGCTATTCATACTCACTGACCAATAACTTGTCTGTAAGTCTTACACTCGATGCAGTTGGCGTTGTCGGACGTGCTGGCAGTTTAAATGGCGCCAACCGGGATTTTGGTTGGCAGGGCCCCGTGACTTTTGCCGCTGGCGAAACGAAACAATTCACTTTCAGTACAACAATTGTAGACACCGGCACAATTTACGCCTGGCCAGCAGTTAATTATTTGGGAGATTACGCACAGTACAACAACTGGGGCATCGCTATGAATGCCCACGAGCCCAACTTAAGCGTTACGAGCGATCTCAGCTCAACTATCAGTAACCCCGTAGCCGGCCAAACAGCAACGCTGTCAGCAACTATAAAAAACAATGAGAGCGTACCCGTGCAGCTCGGCACTATTGGCATTCCCGTACGCTTTTACGGCACCTATAACTACGATACGGCTTGGAGCCCTTCCACGGTCACGATACAGCCAGGCGCAAGCCAAACCGTATCCGGAAATGTCACTTTCGATAAAACCGGACCTTACACGGCCTGGGTTTCAGCTCTGATAGGCGGTCGGTACACCACGCTGTCCTCAACACTTAACCTTAATGCTACGAAGCCCATACCTAATTTCCAGCTCACCTATCTTGAGGGACCCGATACCGCGCCGGCTTTAGGGGAAGACGTTACAATTAAGTTTAAGCTCAAGAACAACTCTGGAGTTCCTATGACTTTGAACGCCGTAGGTATAGTTGGGAGGTATGATAATCCATACAATGGCGCTAACCGAGACTTTGGTTGGGTTGGACCTGAAACCTTCGCAGCCGGCGAAGAAAAATCCTACACAACGTTTACGAGTAACGTCTCGGAGCTTAAGAATTTTTATGCCTGGGTGGCGATTAATTACCAGGGCAGCTATATTCATTACAATAATTGGGGATTCATGCTGACCCCGCACATGCCAAATCTTACGCTTAGCGCACCCCTGACGATTAATGGTGGAGCGCCCCCAGCCCTAAATCAGATAAATTCAGTAACGGCGACTGTAAAAAATAATGAACCACACCCGATCCGCTACAGCGCCATTGGTTTGCCGGCAAGATTTTATGGCACCTATAACTATGACGCCACTTGGCAATCAGCCAGCACGCTTGCAGCGTCCGGTCAAACCGGCGACACCCTGCCTCTAAGTGGATCCATAAAATTTGATAAGCCGGGCCCGTACAGCGTGTGGACCTCCATCAACATTGACGGCAGATACATTACTATTGGTAATCCGACCAGCGTTTCCTTCTAGCCATTTAACAGTGTGACGGTCTCGCCTTTTACTCTATATTGTTTTTCTGCCAGCCGTAGCATCGGTGCATCAACTTCGCTGTCGCTGTATGCTTCGCGGACAATCGCCTGTGGAAATTGTTTACGAAATCGTCTCACCTTCTCTTCGCCATAACAATTTTCGCCCTTAATTGTGCCCCGCCGCGTATCCATATCTGTTGCTATTAGTGCGTTAATACCTAGCTCCGATAGTGCTGGTTGGAGTAGGAATTTCGGAGACGCAGATATAATTACACCTTCTTGGTAGTTTGTAGCCCGGTACCAACTTTTAAGCTTTAAAACACTACGCTTCCAAAATAGTGCCACCATGCTGTCAATATCTTTAATGCCTCGCAGGTACACAAAAAAATTACTCTTAAAGCTAGTCCTAGACTCGATTTTTAACAAAAACAGTGCTAGGTGCAAAGCTTGGATTGGTATATAGCGGAGCAATGACGGCTGGCGTGTAATGCAAAAGAAATAAAAATCAATGCTGCAATCGCCATCATAGAGAGTGTGGTCAAAATCGTAAATATTAAACTCTAGCGGTGTGGGAGATGCTTGTTGAACCATGTCCTAAGCATATACCAAAGTTGTCATGAGCAGCGCACAGAACGCTATTAATACTAGCAGTAGTTTGTGGCCAAGCACTACGCTTACAGGATCACCGTCCGACCGAGGATCTTCAATCGCTAGGCTGTAAGCCATGACAACCATAATGACGGCTGGTATCGTCCAGAACATAAGTTTATGTTTTTGAGCGGGGTCAATGGCCCACAATGAATAGTATGTGATTGTTAGCCCTAGGCAGACATACATATTCTTGTCGAGAAACTCCTGGCTGTAAAATTTATTAACTTTTCTCGTTGCCGAGCCGTTGGAACGGATTTCGTTGCGTCGCTTACCGAGCGATAAGTAAAACGAGAATGCCAAAATTGCCAGGTATAGCCATTTGGAAACGTCAATATTGACTGCAGTACCGCCATAAAACACTCGCAGCACAAAGCCGAGCGAGAGTATTGCCACGTCAATAATCGGGAAGTCCTTCAAGCCATAACTATAGAGAACATTGATAATGAAATAGAAAGCCAGCAAGGCGCTACTAAGCGCCGAAAGGTTTGCGAAATACTGTATCAAAACAACGGAAATTAGCAGTAAAGCCGTTAAGCAAGCGGCTGCTTTTGCACCAACTGTGCCAGACGCCAACGGCCGGAACTTCTTTTTAGGATGAAGCGCGTCCAGCTTTCTGTCTTTGAAGTCATTGATAATGTACACACTTGAGGCCGTCAACGAAAAGGCAACGAACGCCAGCAAAACATGACTCAGATAATCAAACTTAAAAAGCGCACCACCGAATACCAACGGCAAAAATATCAAGACATTCTTCAAGTAGTGCTTGGGCCGCAATAATTGGATATAAGATTTGTACTTCATCTGTTGTGTTCTTTAGACTATGATACACGATATCGGCCGGCTGCACCGATACGCGCACTTTTATGGCATTAGCTTAGCGTACGCAGCAATCGTCATGTCGGGGTCAAAGTAGCCCAGAACTTTGCTGCGAACCGGCTGGTATTTGCTTGAGTTTTGAACAACTTCTATAATCTGCTGAGCAATATCTGCGGGATCCTTAATTTTACATATGCGTCCATAGCCCGTTTGCCTGACAACTTCCCGTACACCTGGCAAGTCAGAGGCCACGACTGGTGAGCCGCATAACATTGCCTCGACCTGCACCATGCCAAACGCTTCAAGCGGATCAATACTTGGCAGCACTAGAACATCTATGCCCGAATAAAATCGGTTCCTATCATCGTCACCCAAGTAACCAGTAAAAAGAATTCGGTCCGGATAGTGCTCCATATATTTATCAAGCTCATCCTTGGTGCTGCCTCCAGCAACATTTTCATAATCGCCGGCGATGATAATCTTGAAGTCGTTGAGCCTCTTCTGTAGCTCAGGGATGCTGCTAAGCAGGTAGTTGATACCTTTTTCGTACACTACACGTCCGACAAAACCTATCTTGATCGTCTTCTTAGAGATTGAATACCGCTTAAAGAAGTCCGCGGAGTCGATTGGCTTAAACTCATCGGCTGTAACTGTCGGATAAATTGGGACCGCTTTAGGCAGATATGCTTTCATTTTGCTATGCTCGAGATAGTCGCGACTCGACGGAATAACCACGCGAGAACGCCAAAGCTGAAGACGCATTAGATTAACTGAAACTGCCGCAATAAGTCTATCCAGTAAACCGTTGCCGAGATAAATATCGCACTGGTACGTTGTCACGAGTTTGTGCTTCGGAATAAATAGTGCCGCCAGCCCTGAGTCGGCCATAGGTAGGTGCGCATTGACGTAATCATAGTGTCTGGCGTAGCGCGCAATGGCCAACCAAAAGGTAGGCATAATCACGCCTTTATTGAGTTTGAGCAATACCGGTCGGCGTATTACACGCACGCCTTCTATGATCTCTTCACCTGCCAGCGCCGTATCAAATTGTGCCGTCAAGACCGTTACGTCATAGCCCAGACCAACTAAGCCTTCAGCTACTCGTTTGGCGCAGACCGACACACCGCTTACATACGGATAATAGTAATACAACACTATGAGGATCTTTTTATGGTTCGCTCCGCTGGCCTGCATTTGCTATACTCCTACAAGGTTAACCGGTATCAAATTTTCCCTAAACCTGCAGATATCCAGGGGATCCTGCGTTCTTAAGATAACGTAGTCGACGCCCCAACACAACGCTATCAAGAGGAGGAAGCTTGTTACTACTACTATGCGTATGTCTCAGTGGCTTTATGTTGCTGGCGATCGACCTCTATTCGTGCACTCTCCGTAGAAACGGCTGGGCTCGGTTCGCAAGCACCTTCTTGCTCTTCTACGCGCAGATTATTCTATCCGAATTTCTTCTTGGCCTCTTCTCCTTGCTGACGGGCCTCGGTCTAGTAATTTTGAATCTTATTATCTCTGGCGCTCTGCTCTATGCAATCCGCGCAAAGTTGAACCGAGGCGTGATTAAGCAATACTTTTCTGGTCTACGCGCAATGCCTAGAATGCTCATTCGCACTGCTCGCACGGACCCGCTATGGTCAATACTCCTGACTCTGGCAGCCTGTTTTGTAGCGTGGATTATATTCTTAGGTATTATCTTCCCAGCAACCGACTTTGACGGTAATTCGTACCATCTAACATTTGTCGGTAATGCCTTCCAGAGCCATACATTCTTCGATGCTCCGACGAGCTTACGTTGGCTTGCAGGCTATCCCAAAGGTGGCGAATTCATCCAAATGTGGAGCGTGCTGATAGGCCACAATGACTTATTCACCGACATTACCCAGTTGCCATTCATGATCCTCGGCGTTTACGCGCTGTATACAATATCGATTACGGTGGGCGCCAGCAAGAAGAACGCCCGTTTCGGTTCTCTGCTCTTCCTGTTCCTCCCCATTGTACTCAACCAGCTGAAGACAACCTATGTCGATGTCATGCTTTGCTCGCTGTTTTTCGCTGCCATAGCCTTGATTCTAGGGCGTCTAAAAACTAAGCTGGATCTATTGCTGCTGGGGATTGTGTTCTCGCTGCTGGTATCCGTGAAATCAACCGGCTTTCTGTTTATTATCGTCTTACTGCCGTTATTGCTATGGGCTTTGCAAAATAACAATGCGATCAAATCACCAGGCTTTAAAGAAACGTACCTAAGGCCTTTATCTTACATTGCCTTACCTACATTTTTCGGACTGTATTGGTATTTCAAAGACCTGATTATGCATGGGAGTCCGCTCTACCCATTCGGATTTAAGCTCGCCGGGCACAGCATATTTCCGGGCCAAACCTTCCAGGAGTTTGCCGCCAGCGCCGTCAACCAATCTACTTCACTGCCTCATGGCAGCGTCCAGCGTATCTGGTATGTCTGGACCGAGCAGAAAGACTGGTTTGGCTGTCTTTACAACTACGACACCAATTATGCCGGTTTTGGTCCCATCTGGTTTATCATACTTATCCCTGCTTTTGTTGCTGCGCTATATTTTGCCATCAAGCTTCGCAATCGACTCTTTTTGGCAGTGGCGGCAACGATCGCGTTCTTGTTTGCGCTCTACCCATCGAATTACTACACACGTTACACGATATTTGTTACGGCACTTGGCTTTATTGGCCTCAGTTACACGCTGACACGCATCAGTAAGCTCGGCGCGAACATAATCAAGTGTCTAGCAATAATTTTGTCATTGAGTGTTATCGGGACGAATTTCGTGCTCTGTAATTTTAGCCCCGGAGTGGTCAAAGACCAGCTGTCGAGCGTTCTGAAGGGATCCGACCGGGGAGTGGTATATAACAATATGCCTGGCCCGGCGTTTGTTTTCATAGAAAATAAAGAGCGGCCCGGCGACACTACTGCTTACGATTCCAGCCCTTACTTTATCTACCCACTGTGGAAGCCAGATTTTTCAAACAAAGTTGTGTATATTCCGGCGTCCAATGAAGCTATTTGGTATAAAAAGTTGGCGAGCCAACATGTTCGTTACGTTTTTACGACTATTGGAAGCAAAGAAAATCGCTGGAGTAAGGATCATTTAAAGAGCATTTACAAGGACGAGATGTATGAAGTCTATCAAACGTATTAGCAAGGACAAAGTAGTCGAGATATTGCTTCTAGCGCTCATAGCAGCATGTTTTTATGTATACTTTGTGGTGTACCTAACCAACAGCCGAGAGGCCTGGTACCACGAAATGTTTAAACAATTAAAGATTGTCGTAAACGCACTAACAGGTATAGGGGGTTAAGATGATACCGCTAATTTTTATGTTCGGCATAACGGTCGGTGCGTTTGGCGGGATTCTCATGAAAGTCGGCGCCTCGCAATTAGGGCATGTCGAGGTCGGCTCAATCAGCCAATTAGCCCACTACCTCTTCAGACTCTTCACCAACATACCGTCTCTATCAGGAGTATTTCTGTACTTTTTATCGGCCGTGACGTGGGCGTACTTGCTAACAAAGCTTGATATCAGTTTTGTGCAGCCGATTCTAGCGCTCACATACGTAGTTACACCGATTCTGGCAATCTTTCTCCTTGGGGAACACGTGCCCGCAATGCGGTGGCTAGGGATTGCGGTTATTATCTTTGGCGTATGTATCGTTGCGCGCACATCGGCGTAAAGCTATATGAAGCTCGCCCTTGCTACTGATCACGCCGGGTACGTCGCCTGCAAAGAAATATCTTCATATCTAACGGCATTAGGCCATGATTGCATCGATTTTGGGCCTCAAAAATTTAATGCTGATGATGACTACCCTGACTTCATAACCCCTGCCGCCCAAGCAGTGTCACAAGGGGTCTGTGATATGGGTATCATATTGGGCGGTAGCGGGCAGGGCGAAGCCATGGCAGCCAATCGCGTCAAAGGTGTACGTGCGACAGTATTTTACGGGCCCGCCTTAGCGAAAACTGCTGTCGACGCCGCCGGCCATAGCAGCGACGACCCGCATGAAATTATTAAGCTTTCACGTGCGCATAATGACGCCAATGTGCTGAGCTTAGCTGGAAGATTTTTATCGCTCGATGAGATGAAGCATGCTGTTGAGCTATGGCTTGCCACTCCCTTCAGTGGTGCAAGCCGTCATTCTCGCCGCATTAAGAAGCTCGGCTGATTCGCTAAAGTGCTTAATCGTTCGGCTTGTACGTCGAGATCATAGTTTTTAATCTGCCCTTTATCGATTCGATATTGAGTCCTTCGACTTCCAAGGACTCAATTAAAAGATTCAGACTATTAAGGAACTTGAGCTTATCAAAACTTAAGTAGTTCTGGGTTCGGAATATTTTCTTTACAGAAGTGGCCTTCGTCTCTTCTTCTTTTACCAGAACTTCTTCGTACAATTTTTCGCCGGGACGCAAACCAATGATTTTGATCTGAATGTCTTTTTCTGGCTCATAGCCCTCCAGTGCGATCAAGGTTTTTGCCAGCTCGTAAATCTTGACCGGCTCCCCCATCTCCAGGACGAAAAGATCATTGTTCTTACCCATCACCCACGCCTGCAGAATGAGATGCACCGCTTCCGGAATAGTCATGAAATAACGCGTAATGTCTTTATGCGTGACCGTAACCGGTCCGCCCGTTTCTATCTGCCGTTCAAAAGTAGGAATGGCGCTGCCATTACTATTAATCACGTTACCGAATCTTACCGCCGAAAAAACAGTTGATGATTGACTTTCTGAAAGTATGTGAATCACTTTCTCAGCAGCCCTTTTAGTTGCACCCATGATGTTAGTCGGATTGACCGCTTTGTCGCTTGAGACCAGCACAAACTTCGCTACGTTGTGCTTGATGGCTAGTTCGGATACTGTCTTGGTGCCAATGATGTTATTTTTGATTGCTTCGGACGGGTTTAACTCCATCAGAGGCACGTGCTTGTAGGCAGCAGCGTGAAAAACGGTGGTCGGTTTAAATTTTTTCATAACCAGATTCATCCGGCGTCTATCTTTAATATCGCCGATGATGAATTCAAAGTCATTGTTGGGATTCAGCTCAAACAGCTGATTGCCGAGATCAAACATACCATTCTCCCACCAATCATAGAAAATGATTTTTTTGGGACCATGAGCAGCAATTTGCCTACTCAGCTCTGAACCGATTGATCCGGCGGCGCCTGTAATTAAGATTGTTTGGTCTTGCGCATAATCGGTGATGTCTTGCTGGTCTGACTTAAGAATTTCACCCCCCAACAAATCCTCAGGTTTTACTTTCCGAATATACTTCAAATAACTGTCCTTGTAATCCTGGATAAGTACTTCTGGCAATCGAGGCAATATTTTGTAGCCAACCCCCAGTCCTGCAGTTTGCTTAATAATTTTACGTATAGCCTTGCCGCGCTCAGACGGGATAGCTATGAAAAGTTCTTGGACATTGTGTTCTTTTATAATCTGCTTAAGGTCAGCCACCCTACCTATGACAGGTACGCTAGAAATTTTTTCGCCACGCTTAGACTCGTCGTCGTCCACCAGGCCGACCACCCGATATCCCGATTCTTCGTTGGCCTGCATATCCTTTAGGAGCAGTTCGCCCGCTTTACCAGCTCCGACGATTACAATGTTAATGCGGTCGTCATTTTGCTGCATTGATAATTTCCTTTACCGTTTCTTCCAAATCATACGCAGGTGCCCAACCTAACTCAGTTTTAATTCGCGTGATATCGGCTTGTATGGCATACAGCGGCTCAGGATTGGCAGCGGTTTCAACAATTTCGGGGCGGACATTCAATTTGCTTTGTGCCAACATTAGATTGAGTAATTCTTCATTTGACGTGGCCCGTCCCGAGCCGATATTGTAAATTCCTCTCTTGGGGTCCTTCTCGATGAGAAGTTTGACTGCATGGGCAGCATCAGCAATATGGAAGAGGTCTCTTTGCGCATCGAGTCGACTAATCTCAATTTTGTTCGTCTCGCCTTGCTTGACGGCATTTATCTGGCGCAATAAGCCTGAGGTAAGAAAGCGGGGACCCATGTTTGGCCCAATCGGATTAAAAATTCTCGCAACTACAACAGGTAAATTATGTTCATCACGATATTTTTGAGCGGTGGCTGTTTCTTCAATTTTGCTTCGTGCATATAAGTTATCTCCGCTCAATGGCGTCGACTCTTTCACCGGCACATCCTCGGGTGTGACAATACCATATTCTGCAGCTGATCCAGAGATAACAACTCTTAAAATAGTCCTCTGGGCATCGACGACTTCTTTTAAAAGATTGGCGGTAAAGACCGCGTTCAGCTGGGCTTTTTCATTATTTTCAACTATGCCTGCACAATTCACAATCGCATCGGGGCGAACATGTTTTAAGGCCTTTTTAATGCTGGCTCGATCAGTTAGGTCAATTACAATGTCTTTATCGTCGACAGCGGAGCGGACCCCTCGATACACACTGTGATCTCCACTCAGGGCGCTCACAACATTGCGACCAAAAAAACCGTTTGCGCCTAATACGAGTACTCTCATTTTTCTTCTTTTGACCCCATAGCTCCAGTATAAAGCTTCTTATAGTTTTGTCCGAGTAGTATGTTTGAGTACTTGTGCTCAATCTTATCACGAGCCCGTTTTTTCATATCCTTGAGTAGGTGTTGGTCGGCTTGCAATGTTTCTATAGCAGCGGCAATTTCTTTTGCAGAACCTGGCGTGACGACAAAACCATCTTGTCCGGATGCCACAATTTCCGATACGGCACCAACATCTGAAGCCACTACAGCAACGTTCATTGCCATGGCTTCGAGGAGCGATAGGGGGAAGCCTTCTACCGAGGAAGGCAATACGAATATGTCAGCCGCGCTTAGGTAACGAGCAATCTCAGTTTGGTAACCCAAGTAAGTAACTTGTGCGCTCTTAAGTTTTTCAATCGCTGTTTCGATCTGCCGGCCCAATACCCCGTCGCCAATCACAAAGAAGCGTAGTTTCTTGCTATTCTTTTTGACCACCAATTCCCGAGCAACCTCGACGAATACATCCGGATTTTTTTCCTCCGAAATGCGACCGATGAAGAATACCGCTAGATCATCGTCATCGATGTTGAGTTCAGCCCGCTGCTTATCGCGGTCAAATTTGGCTGGATTATAGATATCGTAGCAGTTGATACCATTTGGGATAACTACAGTGGGGTGTCTTTCATCCAAGACCCGGTTATAATGATCCGCTACCTTGCTATTATCGGAGGAAAAAACATCAATGTAGTTTTGTACGGGCAGTGATTTATCAAAATGGCTAGCGCGATCATTAAACAACGTGAGGATCACTTTCAGCTCCGGGTGTCGCCTCTTGAGTTCGGGCAAAAGATCGAACATGAAATCCGTATGAATGATATGGATCGCATCGATGGCACGCGTTTCAATGTAGTTTGAAATGAACTCAAGATATAGCTCCTTGTTCTGCCCGAAAAGATTAGAAAGATGGTAAATATTCTGGGTGAGCTCTTTAAAGCGATATTCCCACTCGTGCCTGGACTCCAAACCGGTTATGATCGAGAGGTCAAAACTATCTTTAATCTCCTGGCAGAAATTGACTATTAGCGTTTCGGCTCCGCCGAACGTTAACCACGGTAATGCCAATAAAACGCGGGGTTTGTTCTTATTGACCAGCCGGTAGGAGCTTGTTCGATTAAAATTAATTAAAGCGGTGTTGGCTTCAAGCTCGTACGCTATATGCCTCTTGCGGGCAAGTAAGCGCTTGATCCTGCGCCGGTATTGAGGATGGAGGCTACGGATACGATGAAGGTTATTCCAGTGTTTGCTCCTATCTTCTACGTAGCGAGACTGGTCGGCAGTACGATATTTAAAAAGTGGTTCAGGTATGCGCCTGCCCCAGAAGCCCCGCTCAGCAAGGTTAATCCAGAACTCCCAGTCCTCATAGCCCAAGTCAGATTTATAGCCCTCAGCTGACTGCCAAGCAGCCTTCGTAAATATTGCAGCAGTTATTACCATATTATCCTCAAACAGCGTGACTGGATCATACGGGGTCTTGGTTTCAAATTCTTGACGAACGCCGAATACTTCCACATCAGTGGTGGCTAGTGATATATCGGGAGAAGTTTCCAGTACCAGTAAACCTTTCTCAATAAACGTAGAATCGAGAAGGTCATCGGGGTCAAGACAAAGAATGTACTTGCCGGCAGCAGCCTTAATACCCATATTCCTCGCCTCTGCTACACCTTTGTTACGCTGTTTTATAAATTGGAGCTTAAGCTCTGCCCTAAACTGCCCTTTAATAGCTGCTTCATTCAAAGGCTGGCTTGAACCATCATCCACAATGATAACTTCGAAGTTGCGAAAGCTTTGAACCGATAGCGAAGCGAGTGTATCAGATAGTGTATCCGCTTTGTTATAGAAGGGTATGACGACACTTACCAAGGGAGCTTGAGTGCCCCAGGATGCATTAGCGACCGCTATGGTTTGCATACGAGCATTTCGAATTCTATGTTTCATTGCCACGACTGGCTCTTTGATTTTGCGCCGAGCTATACCGGGAATATAAGGAGCGCCGATCACCCTGACTTTGTGTGCCACGTGACGTGGAGACGTTTTACGTACCGCGTGTCTGGTCTTTCCAGCTAAATCGCGCAAGGTGATTGCTTTGCTGATTATTTTGGAGTGTCTAAGATTGCTCAGCTCGGCGCCCATATCGATAGCCTGCGCATGTAATTCTTCATTTTGCTCTCGCAGATTCTGGACCTCCTCATCTCTGGCGGACAGAAGTTGTCGTTCTTCGGCTATATATTCACGAAGCTGCTTTATCTGGCGTGCATTAGCAAGATCTAGTTCTTTGGCGTATTTTTTGAAAAGACTGGGGTGTAGCTCATAGAGTTCTTCATATATATGAAGATGGGCTTCTTTCGCGCCGGCTAGCATCGAGTTTTCCCGAATTCGGTACAGAAAGAGAGGTTCTTTAATTATTGTCCACCGATAACCCTTTTCAATAATTGACAGCCAGAACTCCCAGTCCTCATAGCCTCCGATTTTCATCTTTTTATAGCCTCCGACCTCATCCCATACTTTTTTTCTGAAGAATGAGGCAGCGTGCACCAAATTATTCATAAGCATGCCCGCGGGGTCATAGTCACTAGTCTTCCATAGGTCATTACGAACACCAAACTCTTGAAGCCAAGTTGTTACAAAGCCATATGCTTCGTCTGTATCTTCTTCTAACCTGGCTGCCGTACTCTCTAAATAGTTGGACGCAAGCTTATCGTCTGCGTCGAGACAGGTTATATAATCGCCTTTCGCGGCTTTAATACCGGCGTTGCGCGCGGCTGCCAAGCCGCTGTTCTTTTGGTGGATAACCTTCAGCTTTGAGTTGTTCTTAAAATCTGTTTCGAGCTGTTCAAGTGCCGAGATTGTAGGAGCATCGGTTGAGCCGTCATTAACTACAATCAGCTCCCAGTCAGTAAACGTCTGATTACTAACCGAATCAATAGCATCAGCTAGGTATGCACCCATGTTGTAGCAGGGTATGACTACGCTTACCTTCATCGCTTGATGAGCCTTATAATTTTTGAGCTCGTTTTCCATCTTGCAGAAGCCAGCATAGAGTTTAATCTCTCATTAATAAGCCAGACATTGTCTCTTAGTTTTTTGTTTCTTAGCCTTAGGTCTCTAATTTCTGCAGCCTGGTCTTCAATCGCCTTATTCGCTTGGCTGTAGGCCTGAACTAAGTCCTGGCCGTTATATTTACGAAATATCATGATATCTCTTGCGTACCAGGTGGGCCCTTCAATCACCCGCGTAAGATCTGATTTAAACTTTTCAGTTGCAGCAGCATCTAAATAGTAGCCGTGTTTGACGAATTTATTAAGCCAGTACTCTCTTGGCTGCAAATTTATATGGTGGATGCCAGCTTCACCTGGTCTGGCTGCCGTGAATACTACAGTATGCGGCTTGGGGCTAATTATATTTTTGATTAGTACGTCAGAGTATTTTTGCTGAATGCGCTCGGCAAGTTCAAAGCACAGAATGACATCACTACTAGCAAAGTGCTGAGGCTGTGTCGCGTCCAACCGATTAACATACTTACGGATTTGCTTATCCACAAAGGCTGAAGAACTTTTTGCCGCGTCTACGCCCCATACCGCATGGCCTAATTGATGGAGGCTCGCAATTACATGAGCGCTGCCGCAGCCAATGTCGCCAAACGATTTGGCATCAATATTTTTGTCGATCCAATCTGCAATTGCCGCATAGTCGCTACGCCAAGCCTCTCGCCTCTTAAAGAAAGCTGTATCGTAGATGTTCAGTGATTTGTCGACAGTTGATTTCATGGTTGTTACTACGCAATCGTGTCTTAGCAATTTAATGCTTCGGCTTGCGAGCAAAGCCCCATACCATTATTGGATAGTCCACGTCATTGTCTAAGGAGTGCCGGTCTTCGTCATAGGGCGGCCAGTCCTCTAGGTTGGCGATTAAACATTCCTTATTGCCCCAGGAGTACGTTTCGACCTGCACGTAGCCTTGTTTTTCCAGAAACACTTTTAGAGCCTCTTTTGTCCAGCGCCACATATCCAAGGGAGCCGGGTGATACTTAATAAGGAATGGGGTTGTTATTAAGAATACTCCACCGGGCTTGAGCATCTTTAGGATATTGTTTGCTGCCGCAGCCGGATCTTCGATGTGTTCAAAAACCTGCTCCGCAAAGATAAGATCAAATTGATCGTCGGTCGTTTCCTTGCAGATATCAAATGCCGGGAAAGCCAGACTGGTATACGACATGAAGCCAAAATCCTTCCACTCGGTGCCGGATACCTCTAACACCTTAAGCTGCTTGTGAGGAAGTTTCTGGGCCCATTTCTCGATCTCATCATTCATAACCTTTCGACACCACATATCGATCATGCCAATTCACCTTTCTTTGATTTTCCCCTGCGGGTCGTAATACGTATATCGGGCCTGGAGCTCACGACCGCCCAATAAGTTTCGGGCCCGGTCACATTAACTGTCAGAGCGTTCACCAAGTAGTCCACGTCTTCATAGCCCGTTGGCAGCATGGTTGCAACTTCAAATGAGACATAGTAGACGCCTGGATTCAGGGGAAGCTTATCTTTGAAAACAATCTCTACCGTCTCGCCCTTTTTGAGCTCCTTTATCGGTTTTCCGGACGTATAGCTGTTCAGGCCGTAGAGATTAACCTGGGGGTCTTTCCTGAACATAACTCCCGTCGAGCAGTTTTGCACATCTTCAGCGGCAGTCATAACCAGGCGCGCAGTAAACTCTTTATCGGTAACGAGCTCTGCGCTCTCCTTATCCGCATGGTCTAGAATTTGGTATTCCGATATACGTGCTTTGCCGTTACCCAAGCGCTCAAAGCCCCCTGCTTGATTTTCAGCCTCACGCTGTTCCTTTTCTCCCTCAACGTTAAGCTGGTTGTAAGTGTCAATAGCCTTTTCTGGGTCGCCTTCGTATAGAATCTTGCCCTTATCTAGGACTAGCACTTTGTTGCAGAAGTCCCGCACCGATCCCATAGCGTGTGACACGAATACGATTGTTCTGCCTTCTCTTTTTAAATCCTCAAAAACTTTCATACACTTTTTCTGAAAGTTTACATCGCCGACCGCCAGAACCTCATCGATCAGTAAGATGTCACTTTTAGCGCGTATAGCGATTGAAAAAGCCAGACGAACCTGCATGCCGGAAGAATAGTTCTTGAGCTTTTGATCCATAAAAGGCTCCAGCTCGGCAAAATCTACGATGTCGTCGTACATGACTCGCATTTCCTTGCGAGAAAAACCGAGTAGCGCGCCGTTCAGGAAAACATTATCGCGTCCCGAAAGTTCAGGGTTAAAGCCAACTCCCAGCTCAATAAATGGGGTTAAGCTACCATTCAACGTTACGCCACCCGTTGTCGGCGAGTAAACGCCGGCCAGTGTTTTTAGCAACGTGCTCTTTCCGCTGCCATTCCTGCCAATGATTCCAAAGAAATCGCCTTTGTTAACCTCGAAGCTCACTCCATTGAGAACTTGCTGCTTCTTTTTTGGATTCTTGTGCACGATATTGACAAACGCCTGCTTCATAGAAGCATATCTATGCTGCGGGAGAACAAAACTTTTATATAAATCGTGAACAGTTATCGCAGTATCAGACATGCTAGATGTTCTCCGCAAAATACTTAGACTGAGATTTAAAATAGACTATAGCAATTATCGAACTCGCAGCTACGATTATAAGCGGCAGGAGGGCATAGCGGAGTCTCTGTGAATCCCAAGCTGTTATTGCGCTCGGCGTGATTATGGCGTGTCGGGCATCCTGAATAATTTGTGCCACGGGATTTGCAAAAACCCATTTTTGGAATCTCACCGGTACGAGGCTAAGCGAATACAATATCGGGGTTGCGTAGAATGCGCCTTGCATGATTACCTCCCATATGTAAGAAACATCTCGATATTTCACGAAGAGGGCGGCCAAGAAAAATGCCACCGCCGAGGAGAATATCAATAATTCTACGAGCAGTAGCGGAAGCCATAGCCAACTTATGTGCGGCATGACGCCATTCCCTAACGCAAAGCCTAGTACGACCAATAAATTTAGAGCTAAGTTAATTAAAGCCGAGGCCGAGCTGCTAACAACAACGAGATAGCGAGGTATACTTATCTTTCTTAAGAGGTCGCCCCTGCCAACAACCGATCCCATGCCAATAGTCGTTGTCTCGAGAAAAAAATTCCAGAGAACTATACCCAAAAGAAGGTAGGCGGGGTAGTGGGGGATACCCTTGTTCAGCTTAAATATATAAACAAATACCACATATAAGGTGGCGAACATGAAAAGAGGCCGTAGTAGCGACCAAAGATATCCGAGTACCGATCCCTGGTAACGAACTTTGAAATCAGTCGACACCATTTCTCGCAGTATGGCGCGGTTTCTTTTGTTTAGGTAGCGCATTGCTCCAATTATATAACGGCTACACCGCTTTAGCATACTGCGCTACACTTATATTTAGCATATGAAGATCATGATTATTCGTAACGCTTTTAGAAATGACTTTGGTGGCGCTGAAACATATGCCTATAATCTTGGGCGCGAGCTCATGGCCCAACAGCATAAAGTCTTAGTGGTGTCCAAGCTACGGCCCCTCTTGGAAAAGTGCAGATCCAATGGCGTGCCAGCAATATGGGGTCCTTGGGATGAACTGCAAGGATGGCGGAGAGCATATTACTTGCGCAACCTCATGGCTACCCTTTGGTACAGCCTGCAGATTTTGGCTCATCGAATTGACATAGTTAACCCCCAGGGTAGAGATGATTTCATTTTTGCTACCAATGCCGCGCATTTACTTCGTAAGCGTGTGGTTTGGACTGACCATGGAGATCTCAAATATATTTTAAACCGCGCGGGGGGTAAAAATTCCCGAATGCAGTCTTGGATCATTGACGCCTCCCGTAAGGCAAGTGCGATCGTATGCGTTAGCCAGTCAGAAAAAGAAGAGATCGAACGAGTTGCGCCCGAGCTTACAAACCTAGTCGTAGTCCACAATGGAGTTTTTGCGCCCGACCACATTTCACCTGTAGCGCGTCCCGCAGGGAATCGGCTCATCATTGGCACCAATGCCCGCCTCGTGAAGGCTAAAGGCGTCGCGGAGTTACTCACGGGCTTTGCGCACAGTGAACTGACAAAAAAGGATGTGCTCTGGATTATTGGCAGCGAAGGCAGTGACCGTCAGACCTACTATGATATGGCCGATAAATTAGGTATCCGACCACGCGTTAAATTCTGGGGTTATGTAACTAACCCCAACGATTACGTTGCAACTATGGATATTTTTGTTCACGCCAGTTATCACGAAGCATTTAGTCTTGCTATTATCGAGGCGGCCATGCTCGGCAAACCTATCATTGCCACGGCGGTCGGGGGCACTCCTGAGATTATTGATGCGTCATGTGGAATACTCATTCAGCCCCGCAGCAGTAAACAAATTTCAGATGCTCTTAACGCCCTTTCCTCGGATCCTGTTCTTAGAGAAAGGCTGGGCTCACGGGCTCGCAAAAAAGCAGCTGTCTTTAATCTCGCGCCCATCGTCCGCGATCAATTGTTACCAATTTATGAAGAGGAATCATGAAAATTTATATCGAAAGCAGCGCCATAGTCAACAAGCGTACAGGTATTGGCCAATACGCAAAGCGGCTTCTGGAGGCTGCGACTGAAATAGATAAAAAGAATAGCTATACGTTGGTTGCCTTTCGGCACTATATTTCCAGACGGTCGCTCGTGCTTCCGATCGAGCCAGCACATAATCTATCATATCGATTTATACGTTGGTTGCCGGCAGTGATTTACTATCAACTCTTTAAGCGTTTCGTTGCTCCCCCAATCGATGTCATCATGGGCCGCCAGCCTGATATATTCTTCTTCCCCAACTTCGTGAGCTGGCCTGTGCTGAATCGTAAGACACTGATTATTCCGGCAATCTATGATCTTTCTTTCGTGCATTACGCTCAGTACTCTTCGCCGCAGAACAAAGCCTATATGCTCAAGTACGTGCCACGTACCATTGCTCGGGCCGACCATATTATTACTATCTCCGAAAATTCAAAAAAAGAAATCGTGGACTACTACAACGTTGATCCAGAGGATGTCAGTATCGTTACGCCCGCCATAGACCATGCCGAATATTACCCACGTTCCGAGACAGAGATTAGCACCCTTAAACAAAAGTACGGCTTGCCAGAGCATTACTTCTTTTTTACCAGTACACTTGAACCGCGCAAGAATGTTCAGGGACTTCTCGACGCCTACGCGGCGCTTCCTGACAAAATAAGAAATAAGTACGGACTCGTTCTGGCCGGCATGAAAGGATGGGTGGACCATGAGATTCAGCTTCGTCTCGACAAATACCGGAGCCTAAATATTATACGAACAGGATACGTTGATGATAGCGACTTGCCGGGTATGTACAGCGGTGCCAGTCTCTTCATCTTTCCAACTTTCTATGAAGGTTTTGGGATTCCCCCTCTTGAATCTATGGCCTGTGGAGTGCCTGTCATTACTTCCAATAATTCGTCGCTGCCTGAGGTAATGGGCAACGCCGGTGTATTGCTCGACGATCTAAGCGGGGAATCAATTCGCGACGCAATTGTCGCTCTCATCAACAACCCTGAAGAACAAGCCAAGTTGCGCGCGGAAGGTCTGAAACAAGCTGCAAAGTTTAGTTGGAAAATATCTGCCCAAAACTTCATCGCCGTGCTTGAAAAGGTCAAAAGATCATCTCGCTAGCTTTACTTGGTGAAGTCCCTCGCCTCCTGTAACCTTTAAGTATGTCAAAAATTCTTGTTACCGGAGCCAACGGCTTTGTCGGCAGACACCTTGTACGGGAGCTAGTGGAGCATGGTGCCCAGGTAGTAAGCGTTGGCGGTCCCGGTAAGCGCTCCGATGGAGCTAGCCTGTCTTTGGACTTAACTCGTGCCGATGAAGCAAAGAAAATTGATTTCAGCGATATCACCGGCGCCATTCACCTGGCCGGGCTGGCTGCTGTCGGGCCATCATTTGACGATCCCATGCGCTACATTACGACCAATATGGGCATTGAGGTTAATCTGATCCAGGCCGCACTAGATCAACGCGTCTCCCCGCGCTTTCTCATCGTCGGGAGCGGAAGTCTCTACGACCCGGCAAGCAAACTACCCCTCGATGAGTCCTCACCATTGCTACCAAGTTCCCCTTACTCAGTAAGTAAGCTTGGGCAGGAAGAGATAGCTCGCTACTATAACACCCGTGGGCTGGAGTGTATTATTGCGCGGCCTTTTAACCATATCGGTCCGGGCCAAGAACCTGGTTTTATTGTTCCGGATATAGCCCAGCAAATCATTGCTGTAGAGCGAGGGCTGTCGAATGAAATACAGGTCGGTAACCTTGACGCTCGACGGGATTACACCGACGTACGTGATATAGTCCGCGCCTACCGTTATCTATTAGAAAAGGGTGAGACTGGAGAGACCTATAATATCTGCTCCGGCAAAGCTCTGAGCGGTCACGAAATTCTTAAAGAGCTTTGCCGGGCTGCAGGCATCAAACCCTCAATCAAAGAGGATTCCTCTAGATTACGCCCCTCGGACAATCCTGTTATATACGGCAGCCACCAGAAGCTTACACTAGCCACCGGCTGGCAGCCGAAAATACCTATCAAAGTGACACTTTCGGACACGCTGACTGATTGGCGCAATCGGTAAAATTAATTAAGACTATCGTCGGAAAGATGGATCGCTGCCTCACATTATGAAAAAAAGTTTAGATAAATCATTTCAGAAAGATTATTGGGAGCACAATGCCAACGCCCGGGGCTACAAACACCCCGTCGTTGCATTTTTCGTAAAGCAACGCCTCAACTGGACAGAGCAGTATATTGACTTTTCAAAAATCAAGTCGGCATTTGATGTCGGTTGTGGTGACGGCTTTGCAACGTATTACTTTGATAAACTCATCCCGAAAGTTAACGGGGGTGATATAGCCGAATTTATGCTCGAGAAGAACCCCCTGCCTAAGAGCAAGCTCCAAGTTATTGACGCCGAGAATTTACCGCTGAAAGATAAGTCTTTCGACCTTGTATACACTTGGGAGGTGCTACATCACGTTCCGGACCCGCAGCAAGCTGTTAAAGAGATGGCGAGGGTCAGTAAAAAATATGTGTTAATTTTTGAACCGAACCGTTACAATTTTCTGCAATTTGGTTTCGGATTGCTCACCAAACAGGAGCGCGGCACCTTACGGAGTACAAAGCGGTATCTCAGCAGGCTTTGTGAGCGCTCAGATCTAAAGATTATTGCCTGCGACTACGTCGGCAAGATCCCGCCGAACAAAGCACCGGAAAGGCTCATGCCCCTGCTGCGCAAGCTTCCTTTCAAATCCACAGTGCTAACAGGCATATCCATAGCGATCCTGGCGGAAATTCAATAGTTACCGTAGCGTTAGCAACGCTATACCGATCGTCACAAAAAGCAATCCCGCATAGTTCACAGCACTCAAAGTCTCCCCAAAAAACGTAATGGCAACTAGGATTGAGAATATAAGTGATCCGGGTATGGCCAACGACTGTACGAAACTGAATTCGTAGTGCGATAATAAAAACATGTATAAAAACGTGGCAAATAAGTATATAACCGTGCCCCCAACCACAAGTGGCGAAAAGACAAAACTTGTAATGGTGTGCGCTGAAGCCCCGGCCTGAAATGGGTTACTAGATTTATCGGCTGCGATTTTCCAGCAACTCTGTGCAGCGACGAGCATCGCCGCGAATAGTAATGAAAACAGGTAACGCACTGTCAGGAATTGTACCATGCAGTTATCCCTTGCGCTTAGTTTGTGAGGTTTGTTTTAACTGATAGACTGGTATTAACATGAACGCCGACACGGTAGTTATTATCCCCGCTTACAACGAGGGAAAAGTCATCCAGGATGTCCTTAAAAATGTTTTAAAAGATTTTACTAACGTCATCTGCATCAATGACGGAAGCCAGGATAATAGCGCCTCTGAAATTCAAGAAACATCAGCCATACTCATCAATCACCCCATAAACATGGGCCAGGGTGCTGCTCTGCAGACCGGCATTGAATTTGCGAGAGAGCTGCCAAGCATCAAGTACTTCGTAACTTACGACGCCGACGGACAACATAGGGTAAAGGACGCCTTAAGTATGGTGAAGGAGTTGCGACGCGGCGAGTACGATATTCTGCTCGGATCCCGTTTTCTCGGTTCAACGCGTAATATGAAGCGGAGTAAGGCACTCATGCTGAAGCTTGCCATTCGATTTAGTAATCTTTTCTCGGGCCTAAACCTCACAGATACCCATAACGGCTTGCGAGCTTTCAACCGGCACACCGCGGAGACCCTGCAAATAACGATGCCCGACATGACCCACGCGTCGGAGATATTAGAGATAATTGCCGAGCGGCGATATCGCTATAAAGAGATGCCGGTCAGGATCGATTATAGTGAATATTCTGAGTCAAAAGGCCAGCCCCTAGTGAACGCTATTAACATCAGTTTTGATGTTATATTAAACAAATTAATAAAATGACAGCCCTTCTACAAATACTTGTCATCCTTACCGCCTTGCTTATTGTCAGGATGGGTTTGCGAAAACATTCTGGCCACCTCGGCAAAGCTTCACGAAGACTGAGCGTACTAGCGCTTGCCGTGGCCATGGTTATAACCGTTTTGTTCCCCAATATCACGAATGTGGCAGCTCGTGTGGTGGGTGTGGGCAGAGGTACGGATCTCCTCCTATACTTGACTGTTTTGGCGTTCATTATGCTTACCCTGCACAGCTATCTGCGCATGCAGGAGCAGCGCGATACTTTGTTCCGTCTGGCGCGTCGGGTTGCCATTCTTGAAGCAAGAATAGACAATAAAAGGCTCTCTAAGAAATGATGCACCTGCTGAGGCCCGGCCTGGCAGTATTTGCGGTTCAGCTCTTTTGGCTGAGCATCGTTTGCATTGGCTGGTCTCTCGTATGTGCGCTCCAAAGATGTACAAAAAATAATTTTATATATAAGTGGCAAGATTTGCCTGCTGCTGCCAAGTTCGTAATCGCTACCGCCCTCAGCTTCACTCTGTTTAGCGTTTTTACCGTCATAGCATACATTCTTTCACTACCGTCGTGGTGTCTGGGGGTCTTTTACATATGTAGCCTGACGGCAACAATTTTGTACGCCTTTCGGTTCGGCGCGACCACCTATACTCAGTCGTTTCATTCTGCCGTCAAAACCATCACTGCCATTCGACTTTGGTCACCTGTGGGCACGTTGATAGTTCTGTTACTGATTGATCTTTTTCTGACATTTTTTATTGGCGGTTTCATGGGAGCAGATGGCTTCATCCACATTTCAAAAATTCGCCATCTGACCCTCGACGGCTTTACGCTAACCGACGCTTACTACGGCACCGTACCCGAGACACGACACACGATTGGCGTACTGCACACATTGATGACAGTGCCATCGGTCTTTGGCATAAATCCTATTACAAGCTGGTACGCATCAGCCGTGTTCTTCAAATTGGTAAAAACTTGTGCCATATTTTATTTAGCCTGGCGGCTCTTTTACTGGAAAAGGGGAGATATCCGTATCAAATATGCCGCCACGGCAACCATTTTGCCGTTAGCCCTATACAATAGTTACTTTATTTCGTACCCCGCTTTTTTTGTTGCCGTCTGGATTATGGTGTTTACGGTAGCCCTGTTCGATGTTGCTGAGCACAAGAATTTATCGTTACTTGTTATTTCCAGCATCTTAATTGCGTGCACACATCCCTTAGCCTCTATAGCTACCGCACTACTGCTGTGCTTGGTTGTTGCGGCGTGGCTTATCTTTGAGCGAAAACTATTTACCCGACGGCTTGCCTTGGGATTGCTGGCTACGCTTGCCATCTTAATGTCTACGCCCATATTTGCAGCTACGTTGCCAAATCAAATGACGGACACCGCAAAAAACTTTAGCGCCAATGATATGAACTATTTTCACGTCGGTTCGCTGCGAGCTTTTAGCCCTACACGCGTACAGTACTTCGACACGCCAGCAGCGCTTTCATGGTCAATTGCTATCCTGTCTGCGTTAGGAGTTATTGGATTGTTCGTCTTCATAAAAAACAGGCGTGCTCGCTGTGTGGTCGGCGCGGCGGTGTTGTTTGCGCCGGTAGTGCTATACAATCCGATATCATTTACGGTGCTCTCCAAACATCTTCCCATATGGGCCATTGCGCGCTTTACTGTTGCCAATCAGCTAACACTGTTTATGGCCTTCTTTGGCCTGCTCTTTTTAGCTGCCAGCTTGCAAAAACTCGTGAGGCCACACCTTTCAAGTGCCACAATCGCGAGGCTTTTATTCGTCACAACATTGATTATTTTCGTCTGCACGCAAACATACGGTGCGGTCGATGCTGCCCAAGGTAAAAATCTTTCTATATACGATCAGCAAAGGACCGTGCTGACAGACATGTCCGATATAGAGCAAGCTCTGCCCAACGACAAAGGAGCTGTAGTACTTGCTGAACGCACCTGGGATAGCTTTATCATACCGGTTGTAGCACCGTTGCATGTGGTTGCAATCCATGAAAGCAATTCAACACCTGCCGCCGACATGACGCATCGGTCGGCCTGTTTTGATTTACTCTACGCTTCGCTTGATCCGACACTCATGAAGCAGGCACACGTTAAGTATGTACTGGCGAAACAGAGCGAGACGATCTTTTATGATCTAGCGGCTAGGAGCCCCAACTTAAAGCCGATTAAACAAACAGCCACGCGGGTGCTGTATAAATTTGATGGTGCGGACGTGATCGCTGCTAATAATCCGGCCTGTCACTTCCACGAGTAGAAATTGTCCCCTCAGCTAATTGATTCGGCAGTCGCCGATTCCAGGCCAATGTCATGGCGGACCATTAGCTTAATGAGCCCGGGAAAGTCAACCTGACGCTTCCAGCCCAACACCTTTTCGGCCTTGGCGGGGTTGCCAAGTAAGATATCGACTTCGGCGGGTCGCATAAAGGCCGGGTTCTGTTTAACGTATGGCCTCCAATCATCGATTCCGATCTCTTTAAACGCCAAGTCAAGGAATTCACCTATAGTATGCGTCTCGCCGGTAGCCAGTACGTAGTCGCCGGGCTTATCTTGTTGCAACATGCGCCACATACCTTCAACATAGTCACCGGCATACCCCCAGTCGCGTTTCGGCTCAAGATTACCGAGTTCGAGGTAATCCTGTTTGCCAAGATGAATTCTAGCAACCGCATTGGTGATTTTGCGAGTCACAAATTCGAGTCCGCGACGCTCACCTTCGTGGTTAAAGAGTATTCCGCAGCTGGCGTGCATATCATAACTCTCGCGATAGTTTTTAGTAATCCAGTGGGCGTACAGCTTGGCGACGCCGTACGGACTACGAGGATGGAAGAGGGATTCTTCGTCATAGCCAACGCCCGGCCTGTTGTAATCGAGACCGCCAAACATTTCTGATGTCGACGCCTGGTAGAAGCGTACCGTTTTGGCACCGCCGGTTTGGCGAATGGCTTCCAGCATGTTGAGCACACCTTTACCGGTCACGTCGGCCACCAGTTGTGGTGTTTTGAATGAATAACCGACGTGGCTAATAGCCGCGAGGTTGTAGACTTCCTCGGGCTTAGCTATTCCCATGGCGCGCGTCAGGGAAGATGGATCGGTAAGGTCACCCTCGATCAGCGTAACGTATGGCTGAGTTCTCTCGACCATTGTCTTTTTAGGGTTCTGCTGGCCACGAATTAGACCAAATACTTTATAGCCTTTTTGGTCCAATAGTTCTGCCAGGTGGCCTCCATCTTGGCCGGTAATACCGGTGATCAATGCTGTTTTTGCCATAATACGCAGTCTTCTCCTTTTTAAGCTTGCCGTCAGATACCGCCCAGTATACCATTTGCCGCCAGCAACATGTAACCAGCTCTGTTACTATAATGCTATGCCTAGGATAGTTATTGATGCGCGCGAGTCGGGGAGTAGTACGGGGCGTTACATTGATAAGCTCGTCGAGCATCTGCATGTGTTGCGGCCAGCGCACGACATAACGGTTCTGACGAAAGCTGATCGCCTGGATTATCTGCGCGGCGTGGCGCCCGACTTTCAGATTATTGAGGCGCCGTATCCGGAATTTACGTTTGCTGAGCAACTGGGCTTCAAGAAACAGTTAGATGGACTGAAGACCGACATCGTGCATTTTGGTATGACACAGCAGCCGGTGCGCTATAAAGGCCGTGTGATCACGACCGTGCACGATCTGACAACACTGCGCTTTGATAATCCGGCCAAAAACAGGGCGATTTTTAAAATCAAACAAAAAGCGTACAAATATGTAGTAAAAAAAGTGGCGCGGAAGTCAGCCGCGATCATCACGCCGACACAATTCGTCAAAGACGATCTGGTTCAGTTTAGCGGCATCGACCCCAATAAAGTCACCGTGACCTATGAAGCCGCCGAGCCCATTCAGTCCCCTGCTACTCCCCTGCCAGATTTGCAAAATAGGCAATTCATTATGTATGTAGGCCGGCCGACACCGCATAAGAACCTCGAGCGATTGATTGAAGCTTTTGCCCTGTTGCGGGCCCAGCACCCTGCCCTGACCCTTGTTTTGGCGGGCAAAAAAGATAGTAATTATCAGCGAATTGAAACTGGCTTACCAGATAGCCTGCGGGCGCACGTCCTATTTACCGATTTTGTCAGTGATGGTGAGCTGCGCTGGCTCTATGAGCAGTGCGCCGCCTATGTCTTCCCTTCTCGGAGCGAAGGCTTCGGCCTACCAGGCCTGGAAGCCATGGCTCACGGCGCACCGGTAGTCAGCAGCAATGCCACCTGCCTGCCGGAAGTTTACGGCGCAGCCGCCCACTATTTTGACCCGCTCGACACCCAGACCATGGCCGACGCCATCAACGAAGTCCTGAGCGACCAGGCGCTCCGCAAACGGCTAACGGCTGACGGTATACGGCAGGTGGCGAAATACTCCTGGCAGCGCATGGCTGAGCAAACGCTTGCGGTCTACGAGCGCGTTCTTCGTACTTAGTTCTTGGTTCTTAGATCCAAGGGCCAGCTGACAGCTGACGGTATACAGCAGACAGTAAACAGTTCACTACAGACACGTCATCCCCCACCTCATACCACATGTCATCCCAGCGCAGGCTGGGATCTCCTTTCATAATAA
>Ga0207657_10000308_pt1 | contig 51812 bp, 49 predicted proteins | sample KBSC33metaG_FD_184316 | JGI IMG/M metagenome (GOLD analysis project Ga0207657, IMG submission 184316) | Corn rhizosphere microbial communities from Kellogg Biological Station, Michigan, USA - KBS C3-3 metaG (SPAdes) (version 2) | ecosystem: Host-associated > Plants > Roots > Rhizosphere > Soil ... | reverse complement strand
CGAACTGCGAGTCGGCAAGTTTGGCGGCATTCCGGGGCTGGTCGGCTACCTCACGGCGCGCCGGATCGACCGGCTGGTCGATGCCACCCACCCCTATGCCGGGCTGATCTCGATCAACGCGACTGCCGCCGCCGAGCGTACCGGCATTCCGCTGGTTCGCTTCATGCGGCCGCCCTGGCCTGAGCCGCCCGACGCCGGCTGGCATCACGTGGCCGACACCGCCGCCGCTGCCGCCGAGCTGCCGTCCGGCGCCACCGTTCTCGTCACCACCGGCCATGAGGGCCTTGCCCCGCTGCTCGGTCGCGACGATTGCACCCTCGTCGTCCGTCTCATCGAGCCCCCTGACCCGCCCTTGCCGCGCGGTGTCCGGCTCATCCTGTCGCGACCGCCCTACACCCTGGCGAGCGAGATGGCGCTGTTCGCGCGCGAGGGAGTCACCCACCTCGTCTGCAAGAACTCCGGCAGCCCGCAGACGGCGGCCAAGCTCGAGGCCGCCCGCCAACAGGGCATTACCGTCATCATGATCGCCCGGCCGCTCTACGGCCCCGCCGTCGAGGTCGCGACCCTCGACGACGCCATCGTGGCGCTTCATCTCGGCGCCTCCGGCTGAGGCCGCCGCTTCTTGCCGGCATTGCGCAACACATGGGCAAAGTCCGCGGCGTAGAGCCGCGACTCGCGGAACTGGCTCGCCCCGAACACCTGCCCGACGAACACCAGCGCCGTCCGCGTCAGCTTCTCCTCGCGCACCCGCGCCCGCATGCCGGCCAGCGTGGTGAAGATATACGCCTCGTCCGGCCAGGTGGCGCGATAGGCGATCACCACCGGGCAGTCGGCGCCATAGAGCGGGGTCAGCGCGGTTTCGACGTAAGCGAGATTGCGCACCGACAAATGGATGGCGAGCGTGGCCCGGCTCTGCCCCAGAATCTCGAGGCTCTCGTTCGGCGGCATCGGCGACGCCTTGCCGGACGTGCGGGTGAGAATGATGGTCTGCGAAATTTCCGGCAGCGTCAGCTCGGTCGCCAGCCGGGCCGCCGCCCCGGCGAACGCCGGCACCCCGGGCACCACCTCATAGGGAATGCCCAGCGCGTCGAGCCGCCGCATCTGCTCGGCCACCGCCCCATAGATCGAGGGATCGCCGGAATGGACGCGCGCCACGTCCTCCCCCCGCCCATGCGCTTCCGCCATTGCGGCGACGATCTCGTCGAGGTGCAGCGGCGCGGTGTCGCGCACCAGCGCGCGGGGCGGCGCCGCGGCGACGATCTCCGTCGGCACCAGCGAGCCGGCATAGAGACAGACCGGGCAGCGCTCGATCAGCCGCTGCCCCCGCACCGTGATGAGATCCGCCGCCCCCGGTCCGGCGCCGATGAAATAGACGGTCATGCACGGACCCCCGGGGGTTGCCGCAGGCACCGCTTCGCCATCACTCCGCCGCCTCCGCCTTTTTCGCATAGCCGCGCGGCGTATAGGCCACCATTCGCCCGTCGCCCCGCGAAAACGCCCGCGACGTCGACGCCCCGATCAGCACGATGGTCAGCATATCGATGGTCGTCGGATCGAGCGCGGCGAGCGTCGTGACCTCGACCACCTCCTCCGGCCGCCCCAGGCTGCGCGCCACCAGCACCGGTGTATCGGTGGGCCGGTGCGCGGCAAGGATCGCCTGCGCCACTCCGAGCAGTTCGGTGCGACGGCCCGAGCGGGGGTTGTAGAGCGCCACCACGAAATCGCCCTGCGCCGCCGCTTCGAGCCGTCGCACGATATCGGCGCGCGGCGTCAAGAGGTCGGACAGTGAAATGGCGCAGAAATCGTGCCCGATCAGCGCCCCGGCGGCAGCGGACGCGGCCTGCAGGGCGGAAATACCGGGGTAGCAGGCGACCGCTACCCGCCGCGCTGCCGGACTGAGCGCCCGCGCCCCGCCGGCCTCGAGCAGTTCGTAGACCAGCGCCGCCATGGCATAGATCTGCGCATCCCCGGAGCAGACCAGCGCCACCGTGCGGCCGGTCGCGGCGAGCTCCAGTGCATGGCGAACCCGCGGTTCCTCGTCGCCAAGGCCAAAGCGGTGTTCGGCCTGGTCGTGCCTGACGTCGGCGATCAGCTCGAGGTAGAGCCCATACCCCACCCAGTCGCTGCTGGCCGCGAGCGCGGCGACCGCCGCGGCGGTGCGCGAGGCGGCATCGCCCGGTCCGATGCCGACGATGTGCAGCCGCCCCGGCGCCCGGCCAAACGTTTGCGCGTCGATGGGTGCCGCGGCGCGGCCGATGGCGCAGGTGGCACGGGTCGACTTCCGCTTCGGCACCAGCAGCGCGCCGGCCTTCAGCGCCGCCGCTTCTGCGACCGAAGGTGTGCCGATTTCGGCCTCGACCACTGCCGACGGGGTGGCGAGGCGCCCCCGCTCGGCATTGAGTTCGGCCACTGAAAACAACCGCAGCGGCACGCCAAAATGTGCCGCCGCGGCATGCAGAGCGGGTTCGTCGGCCTTGATCTCGACCGTCGCGACGGCGGCAAGGCTCAGCGGCGACAGTCCCGCCTCGGCAAGGGTTGCCTCCACGAGCCCGATCACTTCGGCCGCATCGGTGCCCCGCTCGCAGCCTACGCCGGCGACCAGCACGCGCGGCCGATAGATCATGTCGCCCGTGGCATCCAGCCGCTCGCTGGCCGCAATCCGTACCGCACCGTCGGCGGCCATTGGATAGCCTGCCGCCGCGAGCCACGCGGCTTGGCCGACAAGGGCAATCGACGCGCCGCCGAGCAGCGCCGCCATCGCCGGCTTGGCGGCGGCGCCGGATTCGAGCTGCCAGCCGGCCGGCGGCTCATCGAGGCCACAGGCGAACCGCGTGTCCGACGCCGTGGTCAGCGCCGCCACGCCGCCAAGGCCCGCCGCGAGTTCCCGCGCCAGCCGGTTCGCACCATGATGCCCTCCGAGCAGCGGCACGACATGCGCGCCATCGGACGAGACCGCCAGGACCGGCGGTTCGGCTGATTTGTCCTTGAGCAGCGGCGCCAGCAGCCGGATCAGAATTCCCGCCGCACACACCCCGATGATCGGCCGCCCCTCGCGGAACAATCGCGGCAGCAGCGCCCCGGCGTCCTCGCCGCCCGCCCCGCAAATGTGCAACGTGCCGCCGGTGAGCCCGACGAGCCGCGCCGCTGTGGCGGCGCCGGCGGCCGAAAAACTGAGGATCGCCGGCGTCATCTGCCCCATGCTTCCTCGCCCCGGTAACAGAGGATGGTGGAGAAATACGGCCGCTCGTCATGCGCGAATTCGCCGAGCGGCGTCAGTCGCTGCCGTTCCGTGGTGGCATGCTCGACGACCATCGCACCGGCAGCGTGCCCGGTCTCGACCAGCAGGGCACGGATGCGGTCGAAATGCCGCCCGACCTTGATGATGGCGACCGCCGGCGCCGCCAGCAGTTCGGGCCGCAGCGCATTATCAGGCAGCGGCGCCGGCAGCACCTTCAGCACCTCGTTGCGCGCCGCGAGCGGCCGGCCGATGGCCGCCGCCGCGGCCGTCAGCGAGGTAACACCTGGCACCACCACGACGGGTGCGTGGCCGGCCAGCCGGGACAGCAGATACATGGCCGACCCGTAGAACAGCGGATCGCCTTCGCAGAGCCAGGCGACGTCCCGGCCATCGCTGAGGTGGGCAAGGATCGCCGCCGCCGCTGCCTCGTAGGCGGCCTGCGCCGGCGCCCGCTCGGGCGTCATCGGCAGCCTGACCGGCAGGCGCAGCGCGTCGGGGTTGAGATGCGCGCGCGCGATATCGAAGGCCAGCGTGCTGTCGTCGCCGGCCTGCGGATAGGCGATCACCTGGGCCGCGCCGAGAATCCGCGCCGCCTTCAGCGTCAGCAGTTCCGGATCCCCCGGCCCGACGCCGACCAAATGCAGGGTGCCGGTCATGGTTTCACCGCCAGCCATTGCGTCACCGGCAGGCGCGGCCGCAGCACGCGCTCGGCCCCGATGTGGTCGAGCACGGCAATGTCGAGACGAACCAACTCACCCCCCAGCCGCTCCTGCCGCGCGTAGAGTGCCCCCTCGCCGTCGAGCGTCACCGCATTGGCGACCAGCCGCCCGCCCGGCCGCAGGGCCCGCCAGCACGCCTCGAACAGCGCCACATTGGCAACGTCGCCGCCCATGAACACCGCGTCCGGGCTGGCATGGCCTGCCAGCGATCCCGGAGCGTCGCCAGCGATGATTTCGAGCCCGGGCGTGCCGAGCGCCCGGGCGTTGGTCGAGATCAAGTCACGCCGCGCGGCGTTGCGTTCGAAGGCAAGCGCCCGCGCATCGCGGGCGGCGCGCAGCCATTCGATAGCGACCGAACCGCATCCCGCCCCCACGTCCCACAGCAGCGCGCCGGGGTAGGGGGCGAGCCTTGCCAGCGTTGCCGCGCGTACCTCGCGCTTGCTGAGTTGGCCATCCGAAACGAAGGCGCCGTCGGGGAGCCCCGGCACCGGCGGCAGCAGCGCCGCCTCCGCATCCGCCACGCAATCGATGGCGAGGACGTGGAAATCGCCGATGCCGGCGGGATCGAACGCGGCCGCCGTGGTGTCGCTGAGGCGTTCGTCGGCGCCGCCAAGGTGTTCGAGGATCACCAGCCGGCTCTCGCCATAGCCGCGGCCGATGAGCAGTTTCGCGGCGTCGGTCAGCGTCGAGCGGTCGCTAGTCAGCGCCAGCACGCGGTTGCCGGGCAGGACGTGCGGATGCAGCGTCTCCACCGCCCGGCCGTGCAGCGACAGCGTGGCAGCGTGCTGCAGCGGCCAGCGCAGGCGCGCCGCCGCCAGTTGGAACGCCCCGGGGGCCGGGTAGATGGTGAATTCTTCGCTGGGCAGGTGCCGTGCCAGCGTTGCCCCGATGCCGAACCACATCGGATCGCCGGTCGCGAGGATGACGGTCGGCGTGCCCCGCCGGGCAAGCACCTGCTCCAGCATTGCCGGGAGGGAGGCGGCCCACGGGACCAGATCGGCAGCCGCACTGGCGGCCGGTCCCCCAACCGGCTGGGTGGGCTTCGCCTCCTGCACGGCCCTGGGATCGAGACTGGAACCGCCCTGCTCATGGCGTGCGGGCGACACCGTCGTGGCCAGCAATCGCGCTGGCCCCAGCACGGTTTCCGCGGCCAGAACCAGTGCCCGCATCGCCGGCGGCAGGGCGGCCACTCCGGTCTCGCCGACGCCGATGATGCTGAGCCATGCGGTCACCGCGCCATCCCCCGGGCGATGGCATTGAGCGCCGCGCTGGCGATAGCCGAGCCGCCACGGCGGCCGAGCAGGGTCAGGAACGGCACCTGGTTGACGTCGAGGGCGAGCCACGCCTTGCTTTCTGCCGCGCCAACGAACCCGACCGGCGTCGCAATGATCGCGGCCGGCTTTGGCGCTCCCGCCTCGAGGAGGTCGAGCAGGTGGAACAAGGCGGTCGGCGCATTGCCGATCACCACCACGGCGCCCCCGAGCCGCTCGCGCCAGAGCTCGAGCGCGGCGGCCGAGCGCGTCGTCCCCAGCCGCGCCGCGAGGCCCGGAACGGCAGGATCGTTGAGCGTCACTACCAGTTCCACCCGCTCGGGCAGATACCGCCGCGAAATCCCGGCGCGCACCGCTTCGCAGTCGCAGAACACCGGCGCGCCCTCCAGCAGCGCAAATTCGACCTGCGCCACCACTTCACCGGCCCAGCGGATTTCCGGGACGATGTCGACCATGCCCGAGGCATGCATCATCCGCACCGCGATGGGCTCGATTTCGGCGGGAATGCCCGACAGGTCGGCCTCGGCACGAATGACGGCGAAGCTTTGCGCGTAGATTTCATCGGGATCGCGAAGGTAATCGCCGCTCATTTGCCCTGTTCCTCGCGCGCCAGCCGGCCCTGCACCTGGGGCAGCGTCTTCGGGCCGAGCGGATGGTCGGCATAGGGGTAGGGGTGGTGGTGATGCTCGCCCGGCGCGTGGCTATGGGACGAGCCATCCCCGTGGGTGTGAAACTGCGGCGCGGCCTTGCGATACCGCAGCGCGTGCTCCTCGGCTGCCGGCTCCTGCGACGCGGCCGTTGGCCCGTGCGTGTGGAGCGGCGTCCACGGGAGGTCGTGCGCGCGGCAGAACGCCTCGTCGCGGCAGGAGGCGTCGCAGTCGCCGCCGCACGGGCAGTACTCCAGCCCCCCACCGATCCCCTCGACGTGGTGATGGTGGCTCTCCTGCCGGAGGCCGATCTCGGCTTCGAAACCCAGCACCTGCTCGCGATATTTGCACATCGAGCAGTTCATCAAATTCTGCCCGATCAGCATTTCCCGGAGCCGGTCGACAACGGTATCGAGCACCAGTGGGTGGTCGTTGAGGTAAGGCGCCTTGATGAATTCGATCGACGGACAGGTCGCCGCCGCTTCGTCGACCGCCGCATAGACGCGCTTCACCAGCACCCCGGTGAACAGGAAATACGGAAACACCACGACGCGCCGGTAGCCGAGCTTGACCGCATGCGCCAGCGCCGGCCCGACCAGCGGAAAGGTGACGCCGGAATAGGCGATCTCCGCCCAGCCGAACCCCATGCCTTCCCACAGCATGCGCATGACCTTGGCGACATTGGAATTGGCATCGGGGTCGGAGGCGCCGCGTCCCACCACCAGCAGCAGCGTTTCCGCGCGCGGCACCGTGTTGGGCGCCGATGCCAGCGCCGCCTCGATGCGGTCGCCGGCGGCGCGCAGCATCTTGAGGTCGACTCCCAGCTCGCGCCCATAGGTGATCGACACCTCCGGGTGCAGCGCCGCGTAAGTATTGAGCACCGCCGGAATGTCGTTCTTGGCGTGCCCGGCGGCGAACAGCATGCCCGGCACCGCCAGCACCCGCGACACCCCCGTCGCCCGCAGGGCATCCAGCCCCTTGTGCAGCACCGGATTGGCAAATTCGAGATAGCCGTACTCGACCGCAATCCCCGGCAGGCGGGCCCTGAGGGCCGCGGCGAGATTGGCGAATTCGCCGACAGCGAGCTGGTTCCGGCTGCCATGGCCGCACAGCATCACGCCCGTGCCGGCAGGGAGGGGAAGGGGGCTCGTCATGTCTCGCCTCACGTCCATTGGGACAACGGAGGCAGAGTTCGCCAAGGTCTTGCAGCGCCGGACTTGGTCCCCGATTTGGGTCGACCGCACCAGCCTCTGTTTCAGTTCCTCAAGGAACGCTGCGTCGGAAAGGCTCTTCTTAGAGCGCCGAAACATGCCGGTCAATCAACGGCTTGCCCGACGGCCGCGCCAGTTGCGAACGCTTCTGAAAACCGTTTGCAAAACAAGGCCTTGCAGCCGATGGGAGCGCGCTGTATGGGCCCTTGCGGAGCAGTGCGTGCCGTCATCCCGCGCCCGGATATCACGATGCAGACGCCTGCCATGCCCATTACTACCCGTCTTGCCCTGATCAGCCTCGGCGTTGCCGTGGTCGTATTGGCGTTCAAGGGGGTCGCGGCCTGGCTGACGGGCAGCGTGGCGCTTTATTCGGATGCGCTCGAAAGCGTCGTCAACGTGGTGACCGCCATCGTCGCGCTGGTGGCGGTACGGCTCAGCGCGCGGCCGGCCGACGCCAGCTTGCCCTACGGCTACTACAAGGTGGAATATTTTTCTGCCGTGGTGATCGGGGTGTTCATCGCCCTCGCCGCCGCGCTGATTTTCGCCGAGGCCTACCAGGCCTTCATCGCGCCGCGCCCCATCAATGCCGCCCCGACCGCCATCGCCATCAGCCTGTTTGCTACCGCCATCAATGCCGGCTGGGCCTATTGGCTGGTGCGCGAGGGCCGGCGGGAAAAGTCGCTGGCGCTCGAAAGCGACGGCAAGCACCTCTATACCGACGTGATATCGACCATCGGGGTACTGCTCGGCCTGGTGCTCGCCGTGGCGACCGGCATTCACCAGCTCGACGCCCTGGTGGCGGCGCTGGTGGCCCTCAATATCCTGTGGTCGGGCTGGCAGATGCTGCGCCAGAGCGTCGTCGGGCTCATGGATGTCGCCGTCGATCCAAAGCTGCTGGCCCGCATTCGCGACCTCATCGCCGCCAACGCCGACGGCGCCATCGAGGCACACGACATCCGCACCAGGCAGGCCGGCAAGATGACCTTCGTCGAGTTCCACCTGGTGGTCCCCGGCGGTATGTCGGTCGAGCAATCGCACCAGATTTGCGACCGGATCGAAAGCAAGCTGCGCGACATCCTCGACGAGGCGACGATCACTATTCACGTCGAGCCCGAAGGAAAAGCCAAGCATTCGGGCATCGTGGTGGTGTGAGAAAGGCTCACGGGCAAGCGGCAGTCGATCGCGCCTGATGCCTTACTGCCGACTTCCGACCGCCGTTTCCTCGCTCATCACTTCGATGATGCGGCAATCGGCAACCCGTCCGTGGTGGTGGTCCTCGAGCATGGCGTTGAGCTCGGCCCGCAGCCCCTGCAGGCGGCTGATCCGTTCCTCGACTTCCATCAGCCGGTCGGCGACGAGCGCGTCGAGGTCGTCGCACGGCTCGTCGGGGTGGCGTGACAGGCGCAACATGGCTTTCACCGAGGGCATGGGAAAACCCATGGCACGGGCGTGGGCAATGAAACGCAGCCGGTCGAGGGCGGGCTCGTCGTAGCGTCGCTGGTTGCCTTCGGTCCGCGGCGGAGCGGCAAGCACGCCGATGCCCTCGTAATACCGGATGGTCGGCACTTTCACGCCGGCCAGCGCCGACAATTCGCCGATTGAATAGTCCCGCATTTTCGCTCTTGAACCTCTAGTGGCTAGAGCAATTATGTAGGATGCGGGTACTCCGATCCGCAAGGTGACAAAGTGAGCGACGACCATCATCACGCCGCCAGCTTTGCCGGCATGAGCGACGACTACAAGCGTCGGCTGATGCTGGTGACGGGCGTCAACATCGCCATGTTCGTGGTCGAAATGGCGGCCGGCCAGTTCGCCGGCTCGCAGGCGCTCAAGGCCGATGCGCTGGACTTTTTCGCCGACGGAGTGACCTATGCCATCTCGTTCTGGGCTATTGGCCGCCCGGTGGGAGTGCGCTCGGCGGCGGCGGTGGTCAAGGGCGCGAGCCTGGTATTGATGGGCGTCTGGGTGGCCGCCACGACCCTCTATCACTTCTTCGTCGCCGGCGTGCCTGAAGCCGAGACCATGGGCGTCATCGGCCTGCTGGCGCTCTGCGCCAATGTGTTCACCGTGATGCTGCTGTTTGCCTACAAGGACGGCGACGCCAACATCCGGTCGGTGTGGCTGTGCTCGCGCAATGACGCTATCGGCAATGTGGCGGTGATGGGCGCTGCCGTGCTGGTGTTCGTGCTCGGCAACCGCACGCCCGACCTCATCGTCGCCGGCGTCATGGCGGCGCTATTCCTGACCTCGGCCGTGCAGATCCTGCGCCAGGCCAATGCGGAATGGGTGGAAAGCCGGGTCGGCGCCATCCCGCACGGCGATCATGTCGCGCACGATCACGCTGAACACGCGCCCGAAGCGCCCGGTCACGAGCACTCCTGACCGCACCGCCGACGGCCCAGGCCGTCCGCCACGGCGAAGCGCGGCTAGAACTGCCAGCCGCGCTTCCTGAACTTGCCTCGGTCCACTTCGCGCTGCCTCGCTTCGAGATCGACGAGGGAGGTCGAGGCCTCGAGGTAGGCCTGCACCGGATCGAACCGCCGATAACGGTCGATGGCGTCGCGGGCTCTGCTGATGATACCCATGGGATGCTCCTGTTGCGGTTCCTCCCAGGCCCCAAAATGGCGATCATGACCGCGCTCGACAACCGGGCGGCGCGCATGGGCGCCATGAGCCGGACGCGCCCGTCCCCGACACCGGTAAAGCCTTGCGGCGGCGCCGATCTCCCGTGACAATGCGGGTCTCTGCTCACGGTGAGTCCCCGATGCGCGCCGCCCGGATCGTCAACGCCGCCTTGTTGCTCGCCGCCCTCGCGGCGCTGCTGCCGCTGGCCGGCTGCGACAGCTTCGGGCTTGGTGCATCGGCGCCCACCCCGCCGCCAAGTCGGGCGCTCGATTACCGGCAGGACGACCTGGCTTCGGTCGTTTTCGCCCTCGACCTGCCCGCGGACCTGCAACCCGTGCAGCGCGCCAGCACGGCGCGCTTCGATATCACCACCGCCGGCAAGGGCGACCGTCACCTCAAGGCGACCCTGGTGCTGGCCGACGGCGATACCATCGATGGGGAGCTGCCCCCGCCCGCCGCCGGGCGTACTTACTACCTGCTCGGCTTTGCCGATCGGGACAAGCAGGCCATTGCCGGCGCGCAGAAATGGCTGGCCGGCCTACCGCCCGGCTCGGCCCCGGTCGTCGCCTTCGACGTGACGCCGAAATTCTGCGAAACGGCAGCGATCGACCCCTCGGTCACCAAGTTCTCGGTGCTGCCTGCGTTGCCTGGCGCCGGTCCGCTGCTGCCCCTCGTCAATGCCCAGCCGGTGACGGCGGTGATCGGCGGCGGCCAGGTGCCGCCCTGCGGCAGCATCTGAGCGCGGGTGCCTACAGCCAGCCGCGCCGCTTGAAATAGAGATAGGGCAGGATCGCCGACAGGATCATCAGGCCGATGGCCAGCGGATAGCCGAACGGCAGGTGCAGTTCCGGCATGATGGCAAAATTCATGCCGTAGATCGAGGCCACCAGCGTCGGCGGCAGGAACACCACCGCGGCCACCGAAAAAATCTTGATGATCTGGTTCTGCTCGAGGTTGATCAGCCCGAGCGTCGCGTCGAGCAGGAAGGTCACCTTGTTGGACAGGAAGTTCGCATGGTCGCCCAGCGAGGTCGCATCGCGCTGGATCAGCCGCGCCCGCTGCCTCGGGTCCTTGGCGAGCTTCTTCTGGTTGAGATCGAGCGCGCTGTGATAGGCGATGACCCGGCCGAGGCTGATCAGGCTTTCCTGGATCATCGTCAGCAGGTCGCCCTTGCGCCCGATCTGTTCGATCGCCGCCTGCAGGTCGTGGCTCTTCATGGCGACGGTACCGGTGGTGCGAAACACCCCCCGGGAAATCGTGTCGATCTCGTCGCCCACCTTCTCCAGCGCATCGGCGGTGCGGTCGATGATGGCCTCCATCAGACCGAGCATCACTTCTTCGCCGCTGTTCGAGGACAGCATGTTGGGACGCTGCGCCCGGATGGTGAAATGGTGGAACGATTTCGGGTCGGCGTAGCGCACGGTCACCAGCACCGGCCGCTTCAGGATGAAGGTGATTGGCGTCTTCAGCGGTTCCTCGGCGTCGACCGAGGAGAGCGCCGTCATCGTCATAAACTCGGCGCCATCCTCATGATACAAGCGCGCGGAGAGCTCGATCTCGGCCATCTCCGCCCGGGTCGGCACCGTCAGGGCGAGATAGGCTTCGACCTGCGCATCTTCCTCCGGCGTCGGGTTGAGCAGGTCGATCCAGACCAGCGCCGGCCTTGCCTCCCCCAGGCCCCAGGCGACCTCGACCAGCTGGCCGTTGTTTTGCGTGTAGCAGCGCAGCATCGGCGACTCCGTCCGCGTGTCCCTCGGGGACCTTCTCGGTAACGCCCGGATGCTGCAATGAGATGCCGGGCCGGCGGCGGCCGGCGACGCTCGAGGCGACCGCCGGACGCCCGATCTGATACGCCCGAACCGCCCGGAAGGCCAGAACACGAACAGCTGCCGGCATTACTCTTTTGATTTGCGGATGCCGCTGGCGCGGGCTGACGCCGCAGGCATACGCGGTCAGGCTCAGGTCCCGATGGCGGCGACGCTTTGTCGCGGTCGCGAAAACCGCGACCCCGGCGGTCGCGCGTCGGCCGGCACGGCATCCCGGCCGTGACGGGGCAAGCCCACTCCGCCGCCCCATTCCGACGTGCCGGCACTCCAGCTCTGCGCCCGCTGCAGCATCGACCAATAGCTCTCCGCTGCCACGGCCCCGGTCAGCACCTGATCGAGCCGGGGGCCGACGAGATCGGCGTCGCGCAGCACCGAGCGCGGGTCATCGAAGCGGCGGGCTTTGAATTCGAACTCGATATCCTCGAGGTCGCGGCGGCGGACTGCGAGCGTTTCCAGCCGTGCCTGCTGCTCGTGCCCATCGGCCTGTTCCTCGGCGATCCGCTGCCGAAGCTCGTTGAGCTGCACCCCCGCTTCATCCGCCGACCCGCCGGGCGCCGTGGCCAGCGCGCGGGACAGGGCCCGCAGCGCGGTCTCGAACTCGGCCTCGCCGGGCGCGGTCAACCGCCGCAAGGCGGCGACGGCCTGGTCCCGCTCGTCCTGCAGGGCCAGCAATTCGCCGTCGATCGCGACGATTGCCGCCTGTGCCTCGCCCAGCGTGGCCCGCAGTGTGCTGCCTCCCGCCGCATCGATGGCGGCGCGTTCGAGATCGTCCAGTTCCTCCTCAGCCATCGCGGCCCGCGCCGCCTGCCGGCCGGCGTGCGCGTGCAACTGCGCCGGCAATTCGTTGAGCACCGCATATTGGGCTCTCGCCGCCGTATACCCGACGAGCGCGGCAACCCGGCCGTCGAGCCAGGCGATGAGTCCCCTCGCCCGATAGGCGGGTGAGCCGAACTGGCGTTGCAGCAGGTAGCTGAATAGCGGATCGCCGCGGAACGGTCGGCCCTTTTGTTCCCGGTCGAGGTCGGCCTGCCGGGCCTTGGCGCTCGCGGCCTTCGCGACATCCTTGAGCTGCTGCACCGCCTGCCGCTGCGCTTCGTAGGCAGGGTTGTGGGCAACGGCGGCGGCGATCCGCGGTGATAGCGCCCTGAGGTCCGCCTGCCGCCCGGCGACTTCCGCCAGCATGGTGGCGCGCGCCGCCAATTGCTCGGCAACCCGCAATTCGATGACCTTCAGGCCGGCCGCCATTGCGGCCATCGCCGCGGCTCGCTCCTTCTGCGCCAGCCTCGCCGCGGCACCGGCGCGGACCACCTCGTCGCCCAGTCTGGCTTCGAGTTCCGGTGCCAGCCGGCCATGCGCCAGTTGGCGGAGTAATTCGCCCTCCGCTTCGCGCGCCTTGGCCTGCCGCTCGAGACCGCGCCCGAGCTTGCGCAGGATGGCGTCCTCTTCGCGACGGATGTCCCGCAGCGCTTCGTCGAGCGCCGTCAATACCTGCGGTCCATCCAGCGTCATGGCCTCGGCCCTACCATCGCGCCAGCGTTCCGCCGAGCACAGGCACGATGTAGTCGACATCGACAAAGCCTTCCTGCTTGATGCCGACGAGGTCGTGTTGGATGGTGCCGTCGTCCTCCCGGTCGGCCATCACCGCCGCGTAGACACTCTGCGGCACCCTGAGGCCCCAATGGTTCACGGTTTCGGTCAGCCCGTTGTCTTCGCTGGTGATCGGCAGGCTGAGGACCTTGCCGTCGGGGTCCAGCGCCTCGACCACCAGGTAATAGTTGGTGGCCTCGGAATTATTGGGGGGAAAGGTCCAGAACCCGGGCTTCACATCGGCCCGGTTGACCACTCGGAGCGAATAGGCCTGCTCGAGCTTGTCGCGCAGCGCCTCGAGGTCGGCAATTGCCTGTTCGGCGCCGCGACGGTCACTCCGCGCAGCCGCATCCTTGCCGCGGTCGCGCAAATCGGCGGCATCGGCGGCGGCCGATTGCACCTTGGTTTCGTTGTAGATCGCCTGGTAGAGCGTATCCATCTTGGCCGGCAGGCCCTCGGCGAGTTCCAGCCGGGCTTGCTCAGCCTGCGCCGCGCGATAAGGGCGGTAGCCGAAGAAGTAGCCGCCGAGCCCAATGACAAGCGCCAGCGTGATGGCCAGCGCCGCCGGCCCCCAGCGATGGCGCGAAACGTAGAGTCGGGCCAGCGCGGCCGCCGGGCCGCGTGGCGGCACATAGGCGAAACGGGCATCCGCCAGTGCCGCGATCCCTGCCCTCAGCACCGATTCCGGCACTTCGATCCCTTGCTGTCGATAAATCTCGCGCAGCCGCGCCAGGAGGGCCGGGTCGGCTTCAGCGGTGCGGGTGTCGATCGGCATATCAACGCCGTGCCGGAGCGTATCCACTACGTCCGTCACCAGCATCGTTTCGTCGAGAGTCGCCGCCGTAGCGGCTTCCGGCATGGTCATTCAATCCCGACAGCGGCCTGCGCCGGGTGAGGTTTGCTGCTGCAGCAGGCCATCAGCCCGTGCCACCGATCTCCGAGTTGCGTCGTAGTCTACCCGCAAATCGTTCCACCATCGCGGTAATTTCGTCTTGCATAAGACGTTGGATGCTATGATCGCCGTCTCGGCATGTCCTGACAATTGCACCCCGTCGGGTGGCTGACTATTTTCCCTCGATTGGTGCGAAAAAGCCGCAGAAGAAGGGTAGCCGGATGGAGTTTGGCGGACGTTACCTGCTGGCCGCGCCGCGAGTCACCGTATGGGCGGCGCTCAACGATACCGAGATGCTGCGTGCTGCCATCCCCGGCTGTCGACGCATTGCCTGGAGCGGTCCGGCCGCCCTCGAACTTGAGATCAGCGTCAACCTCGGCGTGGCGCACCCGGTATTTGCCGGCGACCTGATGCTGACTGACGTGGTGCCGGCTGAGAGCTACCGGTTGTCGGGGCGCGGCCGCGGTGGCCTGCTCGGGCTCGCGCATGGCGCAGCCGACATCGCCCTCACCGATGCCGCCAGCGGCACGGAATTGCGCTTCACTGCCGAGGGCGGCGCTTCCGGGCAACTCATGCGGCTCGGCCGGTCGCTGATCGGCCACAGCGCGCAGGGGGTGATCGACGGCTTCTTCGAGCGCTTCGCGGCGGCCATGGGCGCCGGCATTGTCAGTCTCGATCCCGCCGGATAGCGGCCCGCGCGAACCTTTGACCAATTGGAAAAATCTGCGCGACACCCCCTTGCGGTCGTTCCATTTGCACGGTTGTATCGCCGCAACGCACCGGGTTACTGGGCGCACCTCGCCGTTCCCGCTGCGAAACAGGGAGAAACGCACATGAAATCGACCCTCCACTCGAGGCACCTCGTGGCCCGTCTCGTCGTCCTCGCCAGCGGCGCGGCGATCGGCGCGATGTTCGCGGGGAGCGCGCTGGCGGATCCGGCCGTGATCTACGATCTCGGCGGCAAGTTCGACAAATCCTTCAACGAAGCAGCCTACAATGGCGCCGAGCAGTGGAAGAAGGAGACAGGCGGCACCTACCACGATCTCGAGATCCAGGCCGAGGCGCAGCGCGAGCAGGCGGTGCGTAAGTTCGCCCAGGCCGGCTACGATCCCATCGTGGTGACCGGCTTCAGCTTCTCGGACACCCTCAACAAGGTGGCCCCTGATTTTCCGAAGGTGCACTTCGTGCAGATCGACTCGGTAGTCGACCAGCCCAACGTGGAATCGATCATCTACAAGTCGAATGAGGCGTCCTATCTCGCCGGCGTGCTCGCCGCCAAGAAATCGGCGACCGGCAAAGTCGGCTTCGTGGGCGGCATGGACATCCCGCTGATCCACGACTTCTTCTGCGGCTACAAGGAAGGCTTCATGGCCACCAACCCGCAGGGCACCGTGTTCGAGAACTATACCGGCACCACCGCCGCCGCCTGGAATGATCCGGTCGGGGCGGGTGAACTTGCCAAAGCCGACTTCGACCGTGGCGCCGACATCGTCTACGCGGCGGCGGGCGCCTCCGGCCTCGGCGTCATCCAGGCCGCCAAGGACGCCGGCAAGCTCTCCATCGGCGTCGACTCCAATCAGAACTACATCGCCCCCGGCTCGGTGTTGACCTCGGTGCTGAAGCGCGTCGACGTCACCGTCTACAACGCCTTCAAGAACGACAAGGACTTCAAGGGCGGCGTCATCAATGTAGGCCTGCCCGAGGGCGGCGTCGGCCTCGCCATGGACGACAACAACAAGCCGCTGATCACTGACGACATGATGAAGGCCGTCAACGACGCGCAGGCCAAGATCGTCTCCGGCGACGTCAAGGTGCACCTGTTCTCGTCCGACAATAAGTGCCCGTGACCGGTAGCGCGGCTCGGTGAGCACGCAACCCCCGACGACCAATGATCAGCAGCGGCCCGCCCGGGCCGCTGCTTCCCCATGGGCCATCGAGCTCAAGGGCATCAACAAGCGCTTCGGCCCCGTCTGGGCCAACCGCGACATCGATCTGGCGGTGGCGCGCGGCACCATCCACGGCATTGTCGGGGAGAACGGCGCCGGCAAGTCGACGCTGATGTCGATTCTCTACGGCTTCTACACCGCCGACAGCGGCGAAATCTTTGTCAACGGCCAACTGGCCCACATCAGCGATCCGCGCCGTGCGCTGGCGCTCGGCATCGGCATGGTGCACCAGCACTTCATGCTGGTCGACAATTTCTCCATCCTCGAGAATGTCATCCTCGGGGTGGAGAATTCGCCCTTGCTGGCCTCCTCGCTCGGCAAGGCCCGCCGGGAGCTGAAGCGGCTCGCCGACGAATACAGCCTCGATGTCGATCCCGACGCCATTGTCGAGGATGTTTCGGTCGGCCAGCAGCAGCGCGTCGAAATCCTCAAGGCGCTCTACCGCGGCGCCGATACCCTCATTCTCGACGAGCCCACCGGGGTGCTCACCCCGGAAGAGGCCGACGATCTGTTCCGCGTGCTGCGCACCCTGCGCGAACAGGGCAAGACGGTGATCCTCATCACCCACAAGCTGCGCGAGATCATGGCCATTACCGATACCGTCTCGGTGATGCGCCAGGGCCAGATGGTGACCACCATGCCCACCGCCGAGACCTCGCCGGAAAAGCTCGCCGAGGCAATGGTGGGGCGCCGCGTGCTGTTGCGCGTCGAAAAGGGCCCCGCCCATCCCGGCGCGCCCCTGCTCGAGGTGGACGACCTGGTGGTCGCCGACGACCTGAAAGTCACCCGCGTCAAGGGCGTGAGCTTTACCGTGCGGGCCGGCGAGATCGTCGGTATCGCCGGGGTCGCGGGCAATGGCCAGTCCGAATTGCTGGAGGCGGTCTCCGGCATGCGGGCGCCGCGGGGCGGCACGGTCAAGGTCTCCGGTCGCGCCGTATCGTTCCACGGCGACGACGGCGCCCGGCGCCTGCGCGAGGCAAAGCTCGCCCACGTTCCCGAGGACCGCCAACGCATGGGTCTCGTGGTGCAACTCGAGGCGTGGGAGAATTCCATTCTCGGCTACCAGGACGATCCGGCCTATGGCCGCGGCGCGATCCTCGATATCGATGCGGCGCGCCGGGAAGCGGCCGAGCGGATGCAGAAATTCGACGTGCGCCCTGCTAATCCCCGGCTCAAGACCGCCAGCTTTTCGGGCGGCAACCAGCAGAAGATCGTGCTGGCCCGCGAGATGGAGCGCGACCCCGACGTGCTGGTGGTCGGCCAGCCGACGCGCGGTGTCGATATCGGCGCCATCGAGTTCATCCACAACCAGATCGTCAAGATGCGCGACGCCGGCAAGGCCATCCTGCTGGTCTCGGTCGAGCTCGATGAAATCCGCTCGCTGGCCGACCGCATCCTCGTGATGTTCGACGGCAATATCATGGGCGAGGCCGACCCGGCGGTCGCCACCGAAGGCGAACTCGGCCTGATGATGGCGGGCATCGATCCGCAACAGGCGGCAGCGCGGGCTGCCCATCCCGAAGAGGAACTCCGGCCATGAGTGCCCGCCGTCCCCTGCCGCACTGGGCCGATGTTGCGCTGCTGCCGGTGCTAAACCTGCTGCTGGCTCTGTTGATCTCCGGCATCGTCATCGCCCTGATCGGCCAAAACCCCTTCGATGCGCTGCGCATCCTGGTCTATGGCGCCTTCGGTTATGGCGAGGGGCTTGGCTTCACGCTGCACTTTGCCACCGATTTCGTCTTCACCGGCCTCGCCATGGCGTTTGCCGCCCATGCCGGCCTGTTCAATATCGGCGCCGAGGGGCAGGCCTATGTCGCCGGCCTTGGGGCCATTCTTGTCGGCCTCACGCTCGATCACACCTCGTGGCTGCTGGTGCTGCCGCTCGCCATCATCGCCTCGTCGGCGCTGGGCGCGTTCTGGGCCTTCATTCCGGGCTATTTGCAGGCCAAGCGCGGCAGCCACGTCGTCATCACCACCATCATGTTCAACTTCATCGCTTCGGCGCTGATGATCTATCTGCTGAACTACGTGCTGAAGCCGGCCGGCGTGCAGGAACCGTCGAGCGCCAATGTCGTCGCTGCCGGCAAGATTCCGCAATTGCGGCAGTTCTTCCCGTTCTTCGGCTATGCGCCACTCAACATGACGTCGATCTTCGCCGTGCTGGCGCTGATCTTTTCCTACGTGGTGATCTGGCACACCAAGCTCGGCTTCGCCATGCGGGTGATGGGGCTCAATCCCACCGCCTCGCGCTACGCCGGCACCTCCAACAGCCGGCTGATCATGATCGTCATGGCCATCTCGGGCGGCTTTGCCGGCATGCTCGCGGTCAACGAGGTGCTGGGCGTGCAGAGCCGCATCGTCATGGATTTCACCTCCGGCTATGGCTTTGTCGGCATCGCGGTGGCGCTGATGGGGCGCAACCACCCCGTCGGCATCGCCCTCGCCGCGATCCTCTTCGGGGCGCTCTACCAGGGGGGGCTCGAACTGCAGTTCGAGATGCCCGCCGTCACCCGCGACATGATCGTTGTCATCCAGGCGCTGGTCATCATGTTCACCGGCGCCATGGAGGGCCTGCTCCGACCGGGGCTCGAAAACGCCTTCATCCTGTTCCGGCCCGAGCGGAAGGCCGAGGCGGTAAAGCGCGAAACCGTCGGCACGGAAGGTTGAGTCGGCATGGGCTTTGAGGACATCATCTCGCTGCTCGCCGCGACGGTGCGCCTCACCACGCCGCTGCTGCTCGCCTGCCTCGCCGGCCTGTTCTCGGAGCGCTCCGGTATTTTCGACATCGGGCTCGAGGGCAAGATGCTGGCCGGCGCGTTCGGTGCCGCCGCAGTGGCCGCGGTCACCGGCAACATGTGGCTCGGCCTGCTCGCCGCCATCGCCCTTTCGGTGTTCATGGCGATGCTGCACGCCGTCGCCTCGATCACCCTCAAGGGCAACCAGATCATCTCCGGCGTCGCCATCAACTTCCTCGCGCAGGGCCTGACCGCTGTGCTCGGCCTCGCCTGGTTCCACCAGGGCGGCCGCACGCCGCCGCCGCCGCCGGGCGGCCGCTTCCCCTCGATTACCCTGCCCTGGGCCGACCAGATCCACGGCGTGCCGATCATCGGGCCGATCTATGCCGTGCTGATCTCCGGCCATAACCTGCTGGTCTATATCGCGTTCCTTGCCGTGCCGGTGACCTGGTGGGTGCTCTATCGCACTCGGTTCGGGCTGCGGCTGCGCGCGGTGGGCGAAAATCCCAAGGCCGTCGATACGGCCGGCATCTCGGTCTATCGGCTGCGCTATCAGGCGCTGCTCGTCACCGGCGTACTCTGCGGCTTCGCCGGCGCCTATTTCTCGATCGCCCAAGGCTCCGGCTTCGTCAACAACATGACGGCGGGCGATGGCTATATCGCGCTCGCGGCGTTGATCTTCGCCAAGTGGAAGCCGGTACCGGCAATGTTCGCCACCCTGCTGTTCGGGTTCCTCGATGCGCTGCAGATCCGCCTGCAGGGCGTGCCGCTGCCGATCATCGGCCCGATCCCGGTGCAGTTCATCCAGGCATTGCCGTACATCCTCACCTGCGTGCTGCTCGCCGGCTTCATCGGCAAGGCCGTCGGCCCCAAGGCGGGCGGCGTGCCTTACACCAAGGAGAACTGACCCGTGACGCCCCTCGACCAGCGCCTGTTCGAGGCGGCCGAGCGGGTGCGCGCCAGGGCCCATGCGCCCTACTCGAAATTTGCCGTTGGGGCGGCGATCCTGGCCGACGACGGCAACGTCTATGCCGGCTGCAACATCGAAAATGCCGCCTATCCGCTCGGCAACTGCGCCGAAGCCTCCGCCATTGCCGCCATGGTGGCCGGCGGGGCGAAGCGCATCACCCGCATCTTCGTGACCGGTCCCGGCGTTGCCCCGGTAACCCCCTGCGGCGGCTGCCGGCAGCGCATCCGCGAATTCGCGGATCTCACGACGCCCGTCATCTGCCTCGGTATCGATGGCGAGCCCCTGGCGACGACGCTTGGTGAACTGCTGCCGCATTCGTTCGGCCCGGAATTTCTCGGTCGCTAGCTCAACATGGGCTCTAACCCATTGAATAGGCGCGTTTCCGAACTGAAAACCTGCTGCGCACTTTTCCCGCAAGGGCTCTAGAATTGGCTGCAATAGCCGGCCGGAAGGCGTAGAAGGTGCGTAAGCAGTGCCCGAGGAGGTTTTGATGAACCTGAGAGTAGTGGATCACTCGACGCCCGTGGCGACCTCGGCGCGCAATCCGGGCTTCCCGCTCGATCTCGACTGGGTCGATCAGGTGCGCATGAACCGTTCGGCGCTGGAGCGCCGCGCCCAAACCATCGGCGCGCGCCGCACCGTCAAGAAGGACTGGCAGGCCGCCTGGCTGCTGAAAGCCATCACCCTGATGGACCTCACCACCCTCAACTCGGACGATACCGCCGGCCGGGTCGAGCGCCTGTGCGCCAAGGCGCGCCATCCGGTGCGCGCCGACATTCTCGAGGGGCTCGGCGTCGCCGACCTGAAGCTTCAGCCGGCTGCCGTCTGCGTCTACCATAGCTTCGTCGGGACCGCCGTCGCGGCCTTGGAGGGCACCGATATCCCGGTGGCAGCGGTCTCCACCGGCTTTCCGCACGGCCTCGCCCCGCTCGACAGCAAGCTCAAGGAGATCGAGCTTTCCGTCGCCGCCGGGGCGCGCGAGATCGATATCGTCATCGAGCGCCACATGGTGCTGACCGGCGACTGGCGGGCGCTCTACGAGCAGGTGAAGGCGTTCCGCAAGGCCTGCGGCGAGGCCCACCTCAAGACCATCCTCGGCACCGGGGACCTCGCGACCCTCAACAACGTCGCCAAGGCGTCCGTCGTCTGCATGCTGGCCGGCGCCGATTTCATCAAGACCTCGACCGGCAAGGAAAAGGTCAACGCCACCCTGCCGGTGTCGCTGGCCATGATCCGCATGATCCGCTGGTTCGGCGAAGAGACCGGTATCGAGATCGGCTACAAGCCGGCCGGCGGCATCTCCTCGGCCAAGACGGCGCTCGACTACATGGCGCTGATGAAGGAGGAACTGGGCATCCATTGGCTGCAGCCCCACCTCTTCCGCTTCGGCGCGTCCTCGCTGCTGACCGACATCGAGCGGCAATTGGAACACAACCTCAGCGGCCACTACGCGGCGGACTATCGCCAGCCGATGGTGTGACAGGGATTGGGGATAAACGGAGATTCCCGCTTTCGCGGGAATGACGTGGTGGAAATGGCCCACTACGGGAGAACCGAATGAACAAGATCGCACAAATCTTCGAGACCCTCGAATACGGCCCCGCTCCGGAAAGCCCGCAGCCGGCGCTCGACTGGCTCGCCTCGCATGGCGGCAAGTTCGGCCACTACATCGACGGCAAATGGACCGCCCCCGGCAAGACCTTCGCCTCGGAGAATCCGGCCAATGGCAAGGTGCTGGCACAGGTCACCGACGGCACCGCGGACGATGTCGAGCAGGCCGTGAAAGCCGCCCGCGCCGCCTTCGAGGGCTGGTCGGCGCTATCCGGCTACGAGCGCGGCAAATACCTTTATGCCATCGCCCGCGCCGTGCAGAAGCACTCGCGGCTGTTCGCCGTGCTCGAAACCCTCGACAACGGCAAGCCGATCCGCGAGAGCCGCGATGTCGATATCCCGCTGGTGGCGCGCCACTTCTACCATCACGCCGGCTGGGCCCAGCACCGGGACCGGGTGTTCCCCGGCATGGTGCCCTATGGCGTCTGCGGCCAGATCATCCCGTGGAATTTCCCGCTGCTGATGCTGAGCTGGAAGATTGCCCCGGCGCTCGCCGCCGGCAATACGGTGATCCTCAAGCCCGCCGAGTACACCTCCCTCACCGCCCTGCTGTTCGCCGAAATCTGCGACCGCATCGGCCTGCCGAAGGGCGTCGTCAACATCGTGACCGGCGAGGGGGCGACCGGGGAGGCGATGGTAGGTCATCCCGGCATCGACAAGATTGCCTTCACCGGCTCGACCGAAGTCGGCAAAGCCATCCGCTCGGCAACCGCCGGCACCGGCAAGGGGCTGAGCCTCGAGCTCGGCGGCAAGTCGCCCTATATCGTTTTCGAGGATGCCGATCTCGATAGTGCCATCGAAGGGCTGGTTGATGCCATCTGGTTCAACCAGGGGCAGGTGTGCTGCGCCGGCTCGCGCCTTCTGGTGCAGGAATCGATCGAGGAACGCTTCCTCGCCAAACTTCGGCAGCGCATGTCGAAATTACGGGTGGGTGATCCGCTCGACAAGGCCGTTGATATTGGCGCGCTGGTCGCGCAGGTGCAGGTGGAGCGCGTCCGCGACCTGGTGAAGAAGGGCGTCGCCGAGGGTGGCGAACTCTACGAGCCGGACATCGATCTGCCGAAGGGCGGCGGCTGCTTCCTGCGGCCGATGCTGATCACCGACGTGTCGCCTGCCAATACCGTCGTCTCCGAGGAGATTTTCGGGCCGGTGCTCGTCGAGATGAGTTTCCGCACCCCCGACGAGGCGGTGGAACTTGCCAACAACACCCGCTACGGGCTGGCCGCGACGCTGTGGAGCGAGAACGTCAACCTGGCCCTCGACATCGCGCCGCGCCTCAAGGCCGGCGTGGTGTGGATCAATGGCACCAACCAGTTCGACGCCGCCGTCGGCTTTGGCGGTTATCGCGAGTCCGGGTTTGGTCGCGAGGGCGGCCGTGAGGGCATGGCGGTCTACATGAAGCAGGCGTGGGAAAAGGCGCTGAAGCCCACCGCCCCGGCGAAGGTGCAGAAGGCCACCGGCACTGCCAATCCGCTCGATCGGGCAGCCGGGGCGGCCGATCCCATCGATCGCACCGCCAAGATGTATGTCGGTGGCAAGCAAGCTCGGCCGGATTCAGGCTACTCGCGCCAGATCTTGGGGCCGGACGGCAGGTCGATCGGCGAAGTCGGCGAAGGCAATCGCAAGGATATCCGCAACGCCGTCGAAGCGGCCCGCAAGGCACTCGGTTGGGGTACCACCTCAGCTCATGCGCGCGCGCAGATCCTGTTCTTCCTCGCGGAAAACCTCGATTATCGCCGCAAGGAATTCGCTGACCGCCTGCGCACCCAGACGGGCGCCACGGCGGTCGCTGCCGACCGGGAAGTCGCGGCCGCCGTGGAGCGCCTGTTCGCCTTTGGCGGCTGGGCCGACAAGTATGACGGCGCCGTGCACAATCCGCCGACCCGCGCCATCGCCGCTGCAATGGTCGAGCCGCTTGGCGTCATGGGCATCGTCGCACCGGCCGACCTGCCCCTGCTGGGCTCGGTCGCCCTGCTGGCGCCCGCGCTGGCCATGGGCAACACCCTCGTGCTGGTGCCGTCCGAACCGCACCCCCTGTCGGTCACGGACCTCTATCAAGTGCTCGAAACCTCCGACGTGCCGGCCGGCGTGGTCAATATCGTCACCGGCGATGCGGTGTCGCTCGGCAAAGTCATCGCCGAACACGACGGCATCGATGCCCTCTGGTTCTGCGGCTCGGCGGAGGCCTCGACCATGGTCGAGAAGGCCTCCATCGGCAATCTCAAGCAGACCTTCACCACCCGCGGGCTCAACTACGACTTCGCCGATCGCGAGAAATTCGAAGGCGACTACCTCCTGGCCCGGGCGACGCAGGTGAAGAATATCTGGGTGCCGTATGGCGCCTAGCACCTGGAGGAACGCCTCCCGGCCGGCGCCATCGTCTCCCGCGCCCCTGCAAAGAGGGATTGGGGAAGGGCTGTGTTCGGGCGTGCCGCTTCGAGACCCGCGCCCTTGACCTTCCTGCCGCAGGAAATCATCGCGAAAAAGCGCGACGGCAGGGCGCTTTCCCCCGACGAGATTGGCCGGTTCGTCGCCGGCATGACCGATGGTAGCGTCAGTCCGGCGCAGATCGGCGCCTTCGCCATGGCCGTCTACCTCAATGACATGGATGCCGACGAGCGCGTGGCGCTGACCCTCGCAATGCGCGATTCCGGCACCGTGCTCGCCTGGGACCTCGATGGCCCGGTGGTCGACAAGCATTCGACTGGCGGCATTGGCGACAATGTCTCGTTGATGCTGGCGCCGATGCTGGCAGCCTGCGGCTGCTACGTACCGATGATCTCGGGCCGTGGCCTCGGCCATTCCGGCGGCACGCTCGACAAGCTCGAATCGATCCCCGGCTATACCTGCCTGCCCGAGCCCGGCCTGTTTCGCAAAACCGTGCGCGAGGTGGGCTGCGCCATCATCGGCCAGACGGTTGACCTCGCGCCGGCCGACGGTGTGCTCTACGGCATCCGCGACGTCACCGCCACGGTCGAAAATATCACCCTGATCACCGCCTCTATCCTGTCCAAGAAGCTCGCCGCGGGGCTCGACGCCCTGGTGCTCGACGTCAAAACCGGCAACGGCGCCTTCATGGCCGACCTGCCGCGCTCGCGGTCCCTCGCCGAGGCTCTGGTATCGGTGGCCAACGGCGCCGGCGTTCGCACCGCGGCGCTGCTCACCGACATGAGCGAGCCGCTGGCGAGTGCCGCCGGCAATGCGGTCGAAATCCGCAATGCCATCGACTTCCTCACCGGCGAACACCGCGATCCGCGGCTGCTCGAGGTTGTGCTGGCGCTGGGCGCAACGCTGCTGGTGGTCGGCGGCCGCGCTCCCGACAGGGCGGCGGCGCGCCAGTTGCTCGATGCGACGCTGGCGAGCGGCAGCGCCCTCGAACGCTTCGCCGCCATGGTCGCGGCCCTGGGGGGACCGCACGATCTCATTGACTGCACCGCCACCTATCTGCCCGCGGCCCCGGTCGTCTGCGATGTCCATGCGGCCCGACGGGGCGTCGTCTCGGCCATCGACCTCCGCGCTGTCGGCATGACGGTGGTCGCCCTCGGTGGCGGTCGGGCCAGGGCGGGCGACAAGATCGACCATGCCGTCGGCTTCGACCGCCTGCTCGGTCGGGGCGCGGCCGTCGAAACCGGCACGCCGCTGGCCCGCGTGCACGCCCGTACCGAGGCGGCGGCGGCCATGGCAGCGGAGCGGTTGCGCGCGGCCTATACTATCGGGGCGGCGGCCCCGAGCCACCCCTTGATCGCCGACTGCCTGCTGCCGGAGAAATCCTGATGCCGCGCGTCATCCTGTGTGTGCTCGACAGTTTCGGCATCGGCGGCGCACCCGACGCCGGCGATTATGACGACGTGGGCGCCAACACCCTGCTGCATATCGCGGAAGCCTGTGCCGCGGGCGCCGGCGACCAGGCCGAGATGCGCCAGGGTCGGTTGCATCTGCCCAATCTGGATGCCCTTGGCTTGGGCGCCGCTGCGCAGTTGAGCGCCGGCTTGCTGCCGCCGGGCCTCACGGCGAGTCCGCGCGGCGGCCGCTGGGGCGTCGGGCGCGAAATTTCGAAGGGCAAAGACACCCCGTCCGGCCACTGGGAGATCGCCGGCGTGCCCGTGCCCTTTGAGTGGGGTTACTTTCCTCAGACCGAGCCGACCTTTCCGCCGGACCTGATCGCCGCCCTGATCGAACGGGCTCAAATCCCCGGCATCCTCGGCAATCGCCATGCTTCCGGCACCACCATCATCGCCGAACTCGGCGAGGAGTCGATAAGGACCGGCAAGCCGATCTGCTATACCTCGATCGACAGCGTCTTCCAGATCGCCGCGCATGAGACCCATTTCGGCCTCGACCGGCTGTACCGGCTCTGTGAAATAGCTTTCGCGTTGACCAGCCGGCTCAGGATTGGCCGTGTCATTGCTCGTCCCTTCGTGGGCGAGAGCACCGAAACCTTTACACGCACCGGCAACCGCCGCGACTTCGCCATCCCGCCGCCCGAGCCGACGCTGCTGGATCGCGCCCATGCTGCCGGCCGACAGGTTTTCGCGGTCGGCAAGATTTCCGACATCTTTGCGGCCCGTGGCGTCACCCACAAGCTCAAGGCGCACGGCAATTCGAAGCTCTTCGACGCGACGCTCGACGCCCTCGAAATGGCGCCCGACGGGTCGATCATCTTCACAAATTTCGTCGATTTCGACCAGGAGTATGGTCACCGCCGCGACGTCCCGGGCTATGCCGCGGCGCTCGAAGCCTTCGATGCGCGTTTGCCGGAACTGATCTCGCGGCTGCGCGACGACGACCTGCTGATCCTCACCGCCGATCACGGCAACGACCCTACCTGGCGCGGCACCGATCACACGCGCGAGCAGGTGCCGATTCTCAGCTTTTCCCCAGCCCTTTCGCCCGGCGAGATTGGCATCCGCAACAGCTTCGCCGATATTGGCGAAAGCGCCGCCCGCTGGCTCGGGCTGGCCGCTGGCCCACATGGGCGATCTTTCCTTTAGGCTGGCGACCGACGACAAGTTCACTTGGACGTTGCGTCGGGGTCGCGCGACCGCGAGAACGAGGCAGTACGATGCAGAATGTCACGGTCGTCGACCACCCGCTGATCCAGCACAAGCTGACCATCATGCGCAAGCACGAGACCTCGACCGCCGGGTTCCGGCGGTTGCTGCGCGAGATCGCGCACCTGATGTGCTACGAGGTGACGCGGGATCTCGAGCTGGAGATGATCCCCATCGAGACGCCCATGACCACGATGGAATCGCCGGCCATCAAGGGCAAGAAGCTGGTCTTCGCCTCAATCCTCAGGGCTGGCAATGGCCTGCTCGACGGCATGCTGGACCTGGTGCCGGCGGCCAGGGTCGCCCATATCGGCATCTACCGCGATCACGAGACGCTGCAGCCGGTCGAGTACTATTTCAAGGCGCCGTCCGAGTTGGAGAACCGCCTGATTATCGTTGTCGACCCCATGCTGGCGACGGCCAATTCCTCGATTGCCGCCATTGATCGGTTGAAGGGGCGCGGCGCCAACAATCTGCGCTTCCTTTGCCTGCTGGCCGCCCCCGAAGGCATCGAGAAATTCACTCGGGCGCACCCTGATGTGCCGGTATTCACCGCCGCCATCGACAGCCATCTCAATGAGCACGGCTATATCGTCCCCGGCCTCGGCGACGCCGGCGACCGCATGTACGGCACCAAATAGGGGCGTTCCGCCGATGCTCGAGGAAGTTACGGCTTGAGCGGCAGGCCGTAGCTGATCAGTTCGGCTCGCAGGGCGGCCGGCGAGGTAAAGTGGATACCGGCCATGCCGTAGCGGCGCGCCGAGACGACGTTGACGTCGTTGTCGTCGATGAACACGCAACTCTCGGGGGCGATGCCGTAGCGCTCGCAGAACACGCGGAATATCCGCGGATCGGGCTTCACATATTTTTCAAGCCCGGAGATCACCACGCCGTCGAACTTTTCGAGGAATGGCCACTCGCCGAGGCAGGTCATCCATTTCTCCCAGGAGAAATTGGTGATCGAGAAAGTCGGAACCTCTGCCGCGATGAGTTCGTCATGGATGGCGATGGTGCCCTGGATGAGGCCTTTGAAGGACTCCTTCCAGCGCTGGTCGTAGGCGGTGATCTCACGCCAGTATTTCGGGAACCGCCCGACCAGTCGCGCCACCCCCTCGGCGTAGATGTCGCCCGCGTCGAACTCGAGATTCCACTCGAGGGTGCACACATTGTCCTGAAACCACTGCGCCTCCTCCTCGGTCGGAAACAGCTTGCGGAACAGGTACATCGGATTCCAGTCGACGAACACGCCGCCGATATCGAAGACAGGGACGATCGTTTCGGACATGGAGATATTCCGCGGGCAGGGGAGGCCGACCGGCTATGCCACGGCGGCAACACCGGCGCAAGCGAGGCGGCGGGCCGGTGGTCGCGGTCGAGTGCTTGGGGCGCAATCCGTTCCGATTGCATCTGAATGGAAGGCCCAAGCCCTAAAGATTTCGCTTGTCCGAGCTGGAAAAGCGTCATCCTGCCCAGCCCCTAGCAGCCGGTACAGGCGATGTCGCCGGGGAAGCGTGGCAGATAGAAGTTCTGGTGATAGAGGTTGAAGGGTTGCTTGAAGAACAATCCGAGCAACGGCGTATAAGCGTAGGTCGCTTCCGACACGACGACGATGCTGTTGTGGGAGATCGCCAGCATCGCGGTGGGAATCGCGTTCGGGCCGGGATAGGCCACGCCCGTCGCTTTGGGGCTGCCCCCATTGTAGCCCTTGCTCCACTCGACGTTGGTGACACCCGCATTGTCGACGTGGACCACCGTGACCACCTGCTTCAGGCCAGTAGTCGAAAATGGTCCCACAATCGCCTGCGCGGCCTGAAAATAGCTGTCCAGCGTCGTCCCTGAGATCGAACCGTCGGCACGTGCCACCAGGTCCCCGACCGTCCCCGCAATGATGGTGATCCGCTGGTCGACACTGAACGCCTGGCCAAGTTCCATCGAGCCCAGATACATGGTGAGCATGATAGGCAGGACGAGCGCAAACTCCACTGCGGCGGATGCTTCTCGTCCCTTCGCGAGTTGCCGCAACGCCTTTGCCAGCGATCTCGCCCAGGCGCGCGCCCGGCTCATGTGAACGGCTCGTTGGCAAACACCCGCACCGCTCCCATCAAATGGGTTCCGTCAGGACTGGTGGCGAGATTAAGGCCGCTGAAATTGAGGATCACCGGCCATTTGTAATAGACCTGCACCATTTCCACCTGCGAGCCGGCGCCGGCGCTGAACGTCTGCGGCAATACCCATTTACTCGGATCGTTCGGATCGAGCGGTGAGCTGCTGACCGTCGCCGAGGCGAAGTCGGTGACGGTTGTCACGTTGATGCGCAGATTGGCGCAGTTGAACATGTCGAACAGTTTGTCGCAGACCGCCGCGCGAAAATTGTCGACGTTGAAGCCTGCGCTTTGCGCCTGCCCGGTGCGGATCAGGCGGCTGGCGTCCTGCACGGCATTGTCGAGGACCTGTGAGGCCAGGAACACCAGCGATGTCTCGAGGATCGCTCCGATGATGGCAAAGAAGGGGAGCGCCAGGAGCCCGACCTCGATCGCCGTGATGCCGCGCTCGTCGGCAGCAAAGCGCCGCACCCGTCGCAAGGGCGGCACCTGCATCTTCCGGCGAAGCGAGCCGATCAAGGACATGACTGCGAAAGGGTCCGCAAAACGATGTTTCCGCGGCAGACTTAGCTGACGGTGCCTAATTCGGCGTTGATTTCGCCGCTCGCATTGCGACGAGCCGTCGCCATGGTTTACGAGGCGCTAACGGCACGCGCGGCAAACAGATCAAGGCTGGGATGCGATGCCTTGGACCAGACCCATGGAGGTAGTGAGATCCTGGGTATAAGCGGGACTGTCGCCAACCATCACCACCGGCGAACAACTGGGGGCACACGCTATGGTGTTGCGCGCGCTGCCGTTGAACATCGTCACCAGATCTGCCTGCGACTGGATCACCTCAACCAGCGTGTCGGCGATCGGGTTGCCCTTGGCATCCAGCACGATCATGTTGGTCTGCCCGTAGCTTTTTCCGGTAAGGATCAGTGTCTGGGGGTCCTGGATGGTGACGTCGGCGACACCGGGATTGCCCACCACGACGGTCGCCGCCGGAGATCCGATCCGGAGAATGCGCGCCATGTTCACCTTGACGCTGATCGGTGCGCTCGCCTCGTCCGCCGTCGCCGGCGCTATAGACGCCAGCGCCACCAGGGTGGCCACGGCCAGTGCGGCTGACGTTAGACTAATGCTGCGCAACATATCTGGACCCGCGGGTTACTCTCTGACGTGACCGAAGTGTTGCGCGGAATGGTGAATATTTAGCAAACATGGAAAATAGTACCGCACCGCCGCTTGCTGCCGCCCCTCCGGCCAGCCGTCCGGATGCCGGGGGAGGCGGGTCCCGTCAAGTATACTGCGCGCCAATGCCGATCATTGATTCAATTCGACAGGTCTCATTAAGATTTTGATTATCATAGGAAAAGTCGCGCTGTTCAACCTTGATGCGGCGTTGCGGATTAACGCATTTTCAAGATGTCCCGGCTAACTTTGGAGCAAGTTCGATGTGCGACGTATCGAGCGACGCTGTCAGTCGATGGCTGGTAACCTGGAGTAACAACAATGAAGTATATCGCGCAGTTTGCGAAGGACGAGTCCGGCGCGACCGCGATCGAGTACGGCCTGATTGCCGCTCTCATCGCCGTCGGCATCATCGTTGCCGCCACTACCTTAGGCTCTTCACTGTCTGGTCTGTTCAACAAGATCAGCGGGAAGATGAATGTGACCGTTCCCTGATCGGGTTCGACAAAACGTACTTTCGGGGGGCCTATGCGCCCCCCGATTAGCTTATGCCGTACTGCATCCGACCATCGGCCCGCCCTTCTATCGCGCCTGCATCCACTTCCCGGGCACCGGAGTTGAAATGCTCGACAAGCTGCTGCTGCTGCTGTTCCCGCTCCTGATGGCCTTTGCTGCCTCTTCGGATCTGCTGACCATGCGCATCTCCAACCGCGTGGTGCTGCTGCTGGTGGCAATATTCTGTGCGGTGGCGGTCGGCATCGGCATGCCGCTCGACGAATTCGGCCTGCATGTCGCCTGCGCCACGATAGTGCTGATCGTGGCTTTTGCCATGTTTGCCTTCGGCTGGATCGGCGGCGGCGATGCCAAGCTGGCCGCCGCGACTACCTTCTGGCTCGGCTTTGGCGTCACCTTGCCCTACCTGCTCTATGCCTCGCTCATTGGCGGGGCGATGACGCTGGGCCTGCTGATGGTGCGCCGCTGGCCCTTGCCCGTGTTTCTGGTCAAGATCGATTGGGTGCATCGCCTGCACGACCAGAAGTCCGGTGTTCCCTATGGCATTGCGCTGGCTGCCGCGGGGTTGATCACCTATTCCGATACGTTGGTATTTCACCGCCTGGTGGGTTAGCTCTCGGCTTTGCTTGGCGGTAACTTGCGATTAACCGTGCCGGACAAGCATCGGTTAACCAAACTTTGACCCTTTACCCCCCATAGTGACCGACAGCGAAATCGGGCGTCGAGCGTCCCGGTGTGTGCTGGAGTGTCGTCAATGAAGCCGTCGCGCATTCTGCTCTTGTTGGTCGCGATCATTGCCGGGGGGCTGGCGGCCTTTCTCGCCACTCGCGGCTCGGGGCCGACGACCATCATCGAAGCTGCGGCCCCGCCGCAGCAGTCGTCCAGCAAGGTGCTGGTGGCGAAGGGCCCGATCGGTGTCGGCGAGCGGTTGAATGCCAATCAGGTTGAGTGGCAATCCTGGCCGCAGGGCGATATCCGCCCGGAATACATCACCATTGCCCAGAGCCCGGATGCCCCGGCCAAGATCGCCGGCGCGGTGGCGCGCTTCGAGATTTTCACCGGCGAACCGATCCTGGACGCCAAGCTCGTGCACTCCGACCAGGGCTTCCTGTCGGCCGTGCTGGCGCCTGGCATGCGGGGTGTGTCCGTGCCCGTAACGGCTGCTTCCGGATCGGGCGGCTTCATTATTCCCAATGACCGGGTCGATGTCATCGTCACCAACACGGCGCAGGCGCAGACCACTTCCCGGGTGCTGCTCAGTGACGTCAAGGTACTCGCCATCGGCACCCGCCTCGGCCAGTCCGGCACCACGGGCGCGCCCGCCGATCCGGCCGATCCGAAATCGCAGATCTTCACGAACGATTCGATTGCCACCCTGGAATTGAGTCCGCCACAGGCCGAGACGCTGATCAACGCGACGGCCGTCGGCAAGATCTCGCTGGTGCTCCGTTCGGTCGCCGATTTTGCCAAGAACTCCGGGCCCGGCCCGGCAGTCGACGACACCCCGGCAAATAATCAGTCGGTCAAGATCATTCGCTTCGGCCGCGAGCTCAACGTCATGGCCGGCAACACCGAAACCGTGCGGCCGACCCTCAATGACGCCGCCTACGTGCCGCCGGCGATTCCCATCGTCATTCCCCCGCCGGCTGCCCCGGCGAGCGCCGCGCCCGCCGCCTCGACGACAGCACCGGACGGCACGGTGACCACTACGGTTACGACCGTCACCCCTCCCGCTCCGCCGTCTACGCCGGCGCCCGCGGTTCCCCTCAAGTAGACGCGCGAGGATAGACCGATGTCGACCTTTTTCCTGCCTCGCTTCAGGTTGCACCGCATGCTGCGCCTCGCCGCGCCGGCCCTGCTCGCCGGCCTCGCAATGATGGCGCTGCCACTTTCCGGCGCTCGCGCTGAAATCACTCATCTGACCGTGGCGCGGGCCTCCGGGGCCAGCCAGCACATCTCGGTCGGCCTCAACAAGTCGATGATCATCGATCTGCCCGCCGATGCCCGCGAAGTGATCGTTTCCCAGCCCACCATCGCCGCCGTGACTATGCGCTCGAAGCGTCGCGGCATCGTGCAAGGCATCGGGATGGGCGATACCAACATCTTCTTCCTCGACGCCCGCGGCGCCCAGATTGCTACCTTCGAGGTGTCCATCGTCAAGGATGCCGGCGCGCTCAACACGGCTCTCGCCCAGATCATTCCCCATTCCAACATTACCGTGCAGAACTTCGGCGACCATGTCGTGCTTTCGGGCAGCGTCTTGTCGCAGGACGATTCCGACCGCGCCAGCCAGGTGGCCGGGCAGTTCGTCGCCGACCCAAAATTTGTCGCCAACCTGCTCACCGTCACCGGCGCACAGCAGGTCATGCTCAAGGTAACGGTCGCCGAGATCAGCCGCGAGGCCATCAAGCAGCTTGGCATGGATCTCAATGCCTCGGTGTCCGGCGGCCTCGTGACCAATCTCGTCAATACCCCCGTCGAGGGCGGTATTTCGGGCGCCGCGCCCACCGGCACCTTGACGGCCAGCGCGACCGTCGGGCCGCTCTCGATCGATGCGACCCTGCACGCCCTCGAGCGCCGCAATGCGGCTCGTACGCTGGCCGAACCGACCCTCACTGCCATGTCCGGCCAGCCCGCCGAATTCCTCGTCGGCGGCGAATTGCCCTATACGACGATCGACAAGGACGGCAACCCGACCACCCTGTTCAAGGACTATGGCGTGCAGCTCAACTTCACCCCGACCGTGAAGTCGAACGGCCAGATCCTGCTCAACGTCGATACCGAGGTGTCGGAGCCGGTGTCGGGCGGCGCCCTGACCAAGCGCAGCGCCAAGACCACCGTCGAGCTGCCGCCGCGCCAGACCTTGGCCATTGGCGGCCTGATCCAGGACAAGCTGAAGCAGGAGATCAACTCGATTCCCGGCATTGGCAACATCCCGATCCTCGGCGCCCTGTTCCGGTCGCGCGATTTCATCCATGACCAGACCGAACTCGTCATCCTTGTTACCCCGTATATGAGCTCGCCAGGGCCGATGCCGGGACTGCCGACCGACGATGCCGTGCCGGCGGGCGATGCCGAGGCAATCTTCCTCGGTCACATGCAGAAGCTCTACGGCGTTGGCGATCCGAACGGCCCGGCGGGGCAGTACCAGGGCTCGGTCGGCTTCGCCCTCGACTGAAGACGAAGGCCGCAGGCCGAGCCGCGCAATACCCGGCGTTCGCCTCAAACACGCGGCCGAATATTGGGAGAAAGTTTACCCTAACGGGCCGACAATGGCGGGGCCGCGTGACCGGCGAGAAGGAGTGGTGCGATGAGTTTTCTTGGCAAGGACCCCAAGGCGGGCGAAGAACCCGCCGGCGAAGTCGCCACCGGTGCGCGCCTGATTCCCCGCATTACGATCCAGGCGTTCTGCGAGCATTCCCAGACCGCCCAGCTGGTCGAGTCGGCGATCCATGATCGCCGCATGTCGAAAGTGGCCCTCACCACCCATAATGGCGGGCTCGACGGTGCGGTCGAAACCTACAAGACCAATCCGACGCCCAACCTGATTCTGGTGGAGACGAGCCTGCCGCCCGCCGAAATTCCGGCGGCGCTGCTGCGCCTCGCCGAGGTGTGCGACGCCGCCACCCGACTGATCGTCCTCGGCCACGCCAACGATGTAGTGCTCTATCGCGAGCTGATCCGGTCCGGTGTCTCCGAATATATCGTGCTGCCGGCGAGCGCCTCCCAGATTGTCACCGCCATCACCGATCTGTTCGCCGCCGACGGCGCCGCCCCGATCGGTCGCACCATCGGCTTTGTCTCGGCCAAGGGTGGGGCCGGGGGTTCGACGGTTGCGCACAACGTTGCCTGGTCGATTTCGCAGAACCTTCGGCAGGATGTGCTTATCCTCGACATGGATCTGGCGTTCGGCACCGCCGGGCTCAACTTCAACCAGGACCCCCCGCACGGCCTCGCCGACGCAATCAGTGCCAATACCAAGATGGACCAGACGATGCTGGACCGCTTGATGTCGAAGGCTGCCAGTCACATCAACCTGCTGACCGCCCCGGTGTCGCTCGACCAGACCTACGACCACGGGGAGCGCGACTTCGAGCAGGTGCTGGAACTCAGCCAGAAGAGCACCCCGGTGGTCATCCTCGACATTCCGCACGCCTGGGACGCCTGGATTCGTCACACGCTGGCGACCATCGACGAGATCGTCATCGTCGCCGAGCCTGATCTCGCCAATCTGCGCAACGCCAAGAACCTCTCAGATACCATCAAGGCCCTGCGGCCGGCCGAGAGCGCACCCTTGCTGGTCATCAACAAGCTCGGCGTGCCGCGCCGCCCCGAGATCAGCGCGGCGGAGTTCTCCTCCTCGGTCGATTGCAAGCTGCTGGGCCAGATCCCGTTCGATGCCGCCATCTTCGGAACGGCAGCCAACAACGGGCAGATGATTGCCGAAGTTGCGGCCAACAACCGCAGCAACGAAGTCTATCGGGCGATCGCCATGCACGTGACGGGGCGCAGCGCCCCCGAAGCCGGGAGCAAGGCGGGCAGCCTGAAGCTTCCGGATCTGTTCAAGAAGCGCAAGCGGGCGTGAGCCCTGAAACGGTAGTGGGACCATGTTTGGCAAGCGTACAAGTTTCGGCGGCAACGCGCCGGCCGTAGCCGAATCGCCGAGGCCGGCGCCCGTTGCACCGCGCGCCACCGAAGTCGCCCCCCGGGCAACCCCGGACGCAGCGGCGCGGCTGCGCGGCGCCGACGAGGTTATCGACGTCCGCAGCCCGGATGCGATCGCCCGCGACAAGGAATACCACCAGACCAAGTCGGCCATTTTCAACGCCCTGATCGACTCGATCGATCTTTCCCAACTCGCCACCATGGATCAGGTGGCGGCGCGCGAGGAAATCCGCGACATCGTCGCCGAGATCATTGCCCTCAAGTCGATCGTCATGTCGATTTCCGAGCAGGAGGACCTGCTCGAGGACATCTGCAACGACGTGCTCGGCTATGGCCCGCTCGAGCCGCTGCTGGCCCGCGACGACATCGCCGACATCATGGTGAACGGCAGCCAGAAATGCTACATCGAGGTCGGCGGCAAGGTGAAGCTCACCAATGTGCGCTTCCGCGACGACAACCATTTGATGAACGTCTGCCAGCGCATCGTGTCCCAGGTCGGCCGTCGCGTCGATGAGAGTTCCCCGATCTGCGACGCCCGTCTCCCCGACGGCAGCCGCGTCAACGTCATCGCCCCGCCGCTGTCGATCGATGGCGCCGCGCTCACCATCCGCAAGTTCAAGAAGGACAAGCTGACGCTGCAGCAGCTGGTCAAGTACAACTCGATCTCGCCGGAAGGCGCCGAGGTACTCCGCATCCTCGGCCGGGTGCGCGCCAATATCCTGATCTCGGGCGGTACCGGCTCCGGCAAGACGACACTGCTCAACTGCATGACCGCCTTCATCGAAAAGGACGAGCGCGTCATTACCTGCGAGGACTCGGCGGAACTGCAATTGCAGCAGCCGCATGTGGTGCGCCTCGAAACCCGTCCGCCCAACCTCGAGGGCGAAGGCGAAATCACCATGCGCGACCTCGTCAAGAACTGCCTGCGCATGCGCCCCGAGCGCATCATCGTCGGCGAAGTGCGCGGACCGGAGGCCTTCGATCTGCTGCAGGCCATGAACACCGGCCACGACGGCTCGATGGGCACGCTGCACGCCAACAGTCCGCGCGAGGCGATGGCGCGTCTCGAATCGATGATCACCATGGGCGGCTATTCGCTGCCGAGCCGTACCATCCGCGAGATGATCAGCTCGTCGATCGACGTCATCGTGCAGGCCGCTCGCCTCCGCGACGGCTCGCGCCGCATCACCCACATCTCCGAGGTGCTCGGGATGGAAGGCGAGGTCATCGTCACCCAGGATATCTTCCTCTACGACATCCTCGGCGAAGATGGGAACGGCATGCTGCTCGGGCGCCATCGCTCGACCGGTATCACCAAGCCGGGCTTTGCCGAGCGTGCCCGCTATTTCAACGAGGAGCGCAACCTCATCGAGGCGCTCGAGAAATCCAACGTCGAGCAGCAGGAACTGCTCAACTCGTGAGGCCCAGATGTCGCCCCTGATTTTCGCGCTCCTCGCTGCCCTTTCCGTCGCGGCCGCCGGCTTTGCGCTGGTGCCCTCGCTGCTCGGCACGAACCGGGCCGATAAGCGCAAGCGCGCCCTGCAGGGTGACATCCAGGCCAACCGACGCGAGAACAACGCCGCCCGCGACCGTGAGAGCCGCCGCAAGAACGTGCAGGCGGTGCTGAAATCCCAGACCGATGCGCTGGAGAAGTCGCGCAAGCGGGTATCGCTGCAGGCGTTGATCTTCCAGGCCGGGCTCAAGACCAAGGCGAGCGCCTTCATTCGCAACCAGGTCATCGTCGGCCTGGTGATCTTCGTTGTGCTGTTTCTGGTGCAGGTGCCGTACTACTACGCGCTGCTTTTTGGCGGGGCGGGCGGCTACGTGCTGCCCCGCTTCTTCCTCGCCCGGCGGCGCAAGAAGTACCAGAGCCGCTTCCTCGACGAGCTGCCCAACGCCGTCGAGGCCATCGTACGCGGCGTCAAGTCGGGCCTGCCGCTCAACGATTCGATCCGTCTCGTCTCCAAGGAGGCGAAGGAGCCGGTGAAGTCCGAGTTCGGCCGCGTGCTCGACCAGCAGGCCGTCGGCAAGACCATGGGCGAGGCCGTGCAGATTCTCTACGACCGCGTGCCGGTGCCCGAGGTGAACTTCTTCATCGTCGTCATCACCGTGCAGCAGCAGGCCGGCGGCAACTTGTCCGAGGCGCTCGGCAACTTGGCGCGCGTGCTGCGCAATCGCAAGGCGATGAAGCTCAAGATCAAGGCGATGTCGTCGGAAGCCAAGGCCTCGGCCGGCATCATCGGGTCATTGCCCTTTATCGTCGCCATCCTCGTGTCGCTGACCAGCCCCACCTATCTGCTGCCGCTGATCAATACCTCGACCGGGAATATGTGGCTCATCATCGCCGCTGCCATGCTGACCATGGGCGTCCTGGTGATGCGCAAGATGGTCTCATTCGACTTCTGAGGGCGGAATGGACCAGATCGTAAAACTCCTCACCAGCCGGGACTTCCTGATCGCAGTACTCGCCGCGGTCGCGGTGGCCGCGGTGGTGTTCACGCTCGGCTCGCAATTCCTGGTGCGTTCCGACATGAAGGAGCGGATCAAGCGGGTCGCGCTCGAGCGCGAAAAGCTGCGCGCCGAGGAGATGGCGCGGCTGCGTGGCCAGCAGGAAGGACGCGGCACCGCCCGGCGCGAAGACAGCTCGACCGACTACATGAAGCGCATCGTCGACCGCTTCTCGCTGCAAAAGGCCTTTGCCGACGACAAGACCATGGATGCCCTGGCCCGGGCCGGCTATCGGGGGCAGGGGCATCTGACCACCTTCCTGTTCATGCGCTTCGTCACGCCGCTGATCATGGCGGGGCTGGCACTGATCTATTTCCTCGTGCTGGCACCGGGCACGCGCCCGCCTTACTTGAACGTGACATTTGCCGTCGGCATCGGCATTGTCGGCGCCTACCTGCCGAACCTCTTGCTGAGCAACCGCACGCAGAAGCGTCAGCAATCGGTTCGCCGGGCCTGGCCGGATTGCCTCGACTTGATGCTGCTCTGCGTAGAGTCCGGCATGTCGGTGGAGCACGCCTTCAAGCGCGTCTCCAAGGAACTGGGCCAGCAGAGCCCCGCGCTCGCCGAGGAGCTGACCCTGACCACCGCCGAATTGGCGTTCCTTGAGGATCGCTCGCGCGCCTTTGACAATCTTGGCCGGCGCACGGGTCTCGACGGGGTAAAGTCGGTGATGACCGCCCTGATCCAGGCCGACCATTACGGCACCTCAGTGGGTCAGGCGCTGCGCGTCATGGCCGAGGAAGGCCGCGAGCAGCGCATGATGGAAGCCGAAAAGAAGGCCGCCTCGCTGCCCCCCAAGCTTACCGTACCGCTGATCCTGTTCTTCCTGCCGGTATTGTTCATCGTCATCATCTCCCCGGCGCTGATCAAGGTGTTCTCGACCGGGGTGCATTTCTGACCAGGCAATCGGCAATCGGCAATCGGCAATCGTGAAGAGGAGTAGACGGTATAAGGAAGTCGAAGTAACGGCAGTAGGCGGGACACGCGATCCTTCTACGATTGTCGATTGCTGACTGCCGTCTACTTCCCGCCCTTGATCGCCGCCCACCGGTTCTGCTGCGTCAGCAGCCCCTTGATATAAGCCATGTTGGCCTGCACCTGGTCGGGTGGCAACTCGGCCGCAAACAGCTTTTGCGCCTCTTCGAAGCGGCCCTGCAGTCCAATCACCAAGGCCAGGTTCTGCCGGATCTTGCTGGTGGCGCCGGGCATCGACACCGCCCGGCGCAGATGCTGCTCGGCCTGGTCGAGATTGTTGGTCATTGCATAGGAGAGTCCGAGATTGCCCTCGAGCGACGCCTCGTTGGGGGCGATCAGCAGCGCCTGCTGGTAGGTGGCGCGGGCCTCGGTGTTGTTGCCCATCTGGTCGAGGATGGCACCCTTGACGAGGAGTGCGTTCCAGTCCGGTGCGTCAGGCCGGATGGCATCGGCGATGACCGTCAGCGCCTGCTGGTAATTGCCCGCCGCCGACAGCGCCTTGGCGTAGTTCACCTTGAGATCGACGTCATTGGGATAAATCGCCAGGCCTGCCTCGACCACTGCCACCGCTTGCTGTGGCTGGCCGGCGCTGCGCAGCGCTCCGGCGTAGTAGATGATGGCGACCTTGTCACGCGGGTTGGCCTTGTAGCGCGCGGCGAGCTCGCTCACCGTCATTTGCTGTTGCGACTGGGTCTGCGCCGAGTAGTCGGGGGTGCGCAGCGAGGCGGTATTGTTGACCGCGCAGCCGGCGAGCGTCAGTGCCGCAAGGCCGGTGAGGCACAACAGGCGGACGGGACGAAGCATCAAGGGATCCGGCACGGTGAAAACTCTCTGGCGCACAACGGGGCCGGTCCGTTGGCGAACCGTACTCGTCTTGATAATTCATTAACCCTAACGGGCGGTTAAGATGCCCTGGCGCAGGGCCGTTGCCGCCGCCGCGGCAAGTCGCTAAAGCATTTAACTCCTTTGCTGATTTCACTTCGAGAGACAACATGCCCCACCCCGAAATCGCGTCGCTGCCGATCCATTGCGTCGCCGAGTCGGCGCCCTTGCCACCCCTCGGCCAGCAGCAGCGACAATGGGCGCTGGCCAATGGCTTTGCCGGCCAACGCGGTCGGCTGCTGCCACTGCCCGATGCGGCAGGGGGTATCGCGGGCTGGCTGTTTGGCACCGGGCGGGGGGAAGGTCGGCCCGTCCTTTTTGCCGGCCTCGCGGCGGCCCAGCTCGAACCGGGTGCCTACACGCTGGCTGGCGACTACGGCGAGCCGACGCTGGCCGCCCTTGGCTTCCGGCTCGGCGGCTATCGCTTCGACCGCTACCGCAAGCTGCCGCCGGCCCCGACGCTGGAACTGCCCGAGGGCGCCGACGGGGCGGAGGTCGATCGACTCTCCGAGGCGGCGTTCCTGGCGCGCGACCTGGTCAACACCCCGGCCAACGATATGGGGCCGGCGGCTCTCGAAGCGGAAATCCGCAAGCTGGCCGCCCGGCATCGCATGACGGTCAAGGCGATCGTCGGCGACGACCTGCTGGCGCAGAATCTCCCGATGATCCATGCCGTCGGCCGCGCCGGACCGGAAGCGCCGCGCCTGCTCGACCTCACCTGGGGCAGGAAGAGCGATCCGAAGGTCACCCTTGTCGGCAAGGGCGTCACCTTCGACACCGGCGGCCTCGATATCAAACCGGCGTCGGGAATGCTGCTGATGAAGAAGGACATGGGGGGCGCCGCCAACGTCCTTGGCCTCGCCCACGCCATTATGGATGCCAAGCTGAAGATCCGGCTGCGCGTGTTGATTCCGGTGGTCGAGAATTCGATCTCGGCCACCGCCTTCCGGCCCGGCGACATACTGCCCTCGCGTTCCGGCCAGACCGTCGAGATCGGCAACACCGATGCCGAGGGCCGGCTGATCCTCGGCGATGCGCTGAGTCTTGCCGGCGAGGAAAGCCCGGAATTGCTGCTCGACATGGCGACCCTGACCGGCGCGGCGCGCATCGCCCTTGGCCCCGATCTGCCGCCGCTCTATGCGACGGACGACAAGCTCGCCGCCGATCTCATGGCGGCAGGCCTCGCCGCCGGCGATCCGCTCTGGCACATGCCGCTGTGGCCGCCCTATGAATCGATGCTGGCCTCAAAGCTCGCCGACGTGAACCACGTGACGCCCAACCCGTTTGCCGGCTCGGTCACCGCCGCGCTGTTCCTCAAGCGCTTCATCGGCGGCGCGAAAAGCTGGGTGCATCTCGACATCTTCGCCTGGGCGCCAGAGGCGCGGGCCGGCCGACCCTTTGGCGGCACCGATCAGGGAATCCGCGCCGTCTATGGCGTGCTGAAGCAGCGCTATAGCTAAGGCAGGTGAGCCGGCCTCAATAGCCCCGCGCCACGTTGACGACGTGCGGCAGGGGCTTGCCGGCCTCATGTTCGAGGATGACTTTCGAGAAATAGGCCACCCCGGTCGTTTCGCTCGACGCGGCCGCGATATGCGGCGTCACGTAGCAGTTGTCGAGGGTCCATAGCGGGCTTTCCTGCGGCAGCGGCTCGATCTCGAATACGTCGAGGCTGGCGGCGCCGAGCGTGCCGTCGGTCAGGGCGCGCACCAGATCGGCGTCCTTCTGATGCCCGCCGCGCGCCGCATTGATCACCACCGGGCCGCCATCGAGCCGCCCGCGCCGCAGCTTGCGGAATGTCTCATAGTTGAGGATGCCCTCGGTTTCGGGCGTCAGGGGCAGCAGGTTGACCAGGATGTCGGTACCGCCAAGGAAGGCATCGAACTGCGCGTCGCCGGCAAATCCTTCGACGCCCTTGATCGCCTTGGGGGACCGGCTCCAGCTTCGCAACTGCGTGCCGAACACCCGCAAATGCTTCACCGCGTCCAGGCCGAGCACACCCATGCCCATGATGCCGACCGCGCTTTCCCACGAGGCCGCCGGATAAAGTTGCACCCAGCGCCGTGCCTGCTGGTCGCGCTTGAAGCGGGTGAACAGGCGCTGGTGCATGGTGACATTGGCGACCACATAATCGCTCATCCGCTGCGTCAGGTCGGCATCGACGAAGCGCACGATCGGCACCCCAGCCGGTAACGCCGGATGGCGCAACAGCGCATCGACGCCGGCACCGAGCGACAGCACCGCCTTGAGGTTGATCAGCCCCTCGAAGGCATCGGCCTTCGGCTTCCACACGAAGATGTAGTCGATCTCGGCCGGATCATAGGCGTCGCCGCGCAGCACCACGCGATGGCCGGGCAGGGCGGTGGCGAACCGCCGGGCCCAGTTGCTTTCGTTGAAGTCAGCCAGATGCAGCAGCAGGGTCGTCATCATCGTCTCCAAAACGAAAGGGCCATGCCCGGCGGCACGGCCCTCGCTCGATTGCCGAGGCCCGTCGACTTACTTCGCCGGGGTGGTCGCGGCCGGCGCGGTAGTGTCCGTGGTGGCCGGCGCAGCAGCAGCGGGAGTCGCCGGCGCCGGCGCTACGGCTGCCGGAGCGGCCGGGGCAGGCGTAGCAGCAGGCGCCGCAGCAGCAGGAGCAGGCGTAGCGGCCGGAGCCGCGGCCGGGGCCGCCGCCGGCGCAGCAGGAGCCGCGGCCGGAGCCGCCGCCGGCGCGGTCTTGTCGGCGGGCGCCGCAGCAGGCGCCGCCTTGACCTCAGGAAGCGGCACCGGATTCTGCGACAGCGACCGGAGATAAGCGATGACGTTGGCGCGCTCGGCATCATCGGCGATGCCGACGAAGGTCATTTTCGTGCCAGGCGCGAAGGTCTTGGGAGAGGTCAGCCACTTATTGAGATTTTCGAACGTCCAGGTCTCGTTGGCATGTGCCTTGAGCGCGTCGCTGAACGAGTAGTTCGGCACATCGGCGATCTTGGCGCCGACCATGTTGTAGAGGTCCGGGCCCGTCTTGTTCGGCCCGCCCTGCGTGAAGTCGTGGCAGGACTGGCACTTCTTTGCCGAGGCCGCGCCAGCCGTCGGGTCGGCCTTGGCCAGCAATTCCGCCAGTGGCACGGCCGGCGCCGCGGGTGCGGCCGCTGAAGCAGTGGTGGCGGCTGGTTCCGGCAGGTCGTAACTCGGACCGTTATGCGTGATCGGCGCGTAGATGCCCTGGGCCAGGAAGCCCACCCCCATGACGAACAGTAAGGTGCCCAGGATGGCGCCGATAATTTTGTTGAGTTCGAACGAATCCATAACGGTCTCTCGTTGGCGTTTTTTTGGCGGGGCAAAACCGGCCGGAACGACCCGGAAACGGCCGGAAAGCCGAGAAAAAGCGCTTCACATGCTGGCTCGGCGCGCGCGGAAGATAGTATCAAGCGAAACCCCGCGCAACCAGCATTCCGCCCGTCGCGGCATTTCGCGGCAGGCCCGGTTTTCCCGAGCTTGCCGGCCCTCGGTTGACTCCGCGCGCCGGCCGGCCCAAAGGGGAGTCTCGCCTGCCCGTCGGCGCTGCCGGCCGGCTCGAAAATCGCCTCAGGATGGTTTGCCGACATGACCGTACGCGTTGCTTTCCAGGGTGAGCCGGGGGCTTTCAGCCACGCCGCCACCCATGCCGTGTTTCCCGAGGGCGAGGCGGTGCCATGCCTGAATTTCGAGGCGACCATCGCCGCCGTGCAGAGCGGGGAGGCGGACTATGGCGTGGTCCCGGTCGAGAACTCGATTTACGGCCGCATCACCGACATTCACCATTTGCTGCCCGATAGCGGCCTGTTCATCCTCGGCGAGCACTTCCTGCGCATCGAAATGAACCTGCTCGGCATCAAGGGCACGCGGCTCGACGAGATCAAGGCAGTGCAGTCACTGTCGGTGGCGCTCGGCCAGTGCCGTAAATTCATCCAGCAGCACCATTTCCGCACCATCAATGCCGTTGATACCGCGGGCTCGGCCAAGGAAGTCGCCGAGAAGGGCGACAAGACCGTCGGCGCCATCGCATCCCGCTTCGCCGGCGAGCTCTACGGCCTCGATGTGATCGCCGAAAATATCGAGGACGCGAGCCACAACACCACCCGCTTCCTGGTGATGGCGCGGCAGCGTGAACCGGTCCCGCGCAACGGCCGGCCGATGAAGACCACCTTCGTCTTCCGCGTCCGCAACGTGCCTGCCGCGCTCTACAAGGCGCTGGGCGGCTTTGCCACCAACGGCGTCAACATGACCAAGCTCGAGAGCTACATGGTCGGCGGGTCCTTCACCGCCACCCAGTTCTACGCCGACATCGAGGGCCACCCCGACGACCCCAGCGTCAAGCTGGCGATGGAGGAACTGGGCTTCTTCACCGACTACATCCGTATCCTCGGCGTCTACCCTGCCGCCACGGCCTGAAGGCATGACGGCGAATGGCCCGGCAGCCGCTGCGCCGTCCCTTCGTCCCGCCTCTTGCCATCGGCGTACAAATCCCCGATATACCGGCCGGGAGGTTGGCGCGGACGTGTTCCTCGCCAACCGGGTCAGGTCCGGAAGGAAGCAGCCCCAACGAGACCTTCACGGGTCGTTGCCAGCCTCCTACTATCCTTACGCGATGTGTGCCGCGTGGGATGCCGAGCTTCCCTGCCGGCGCTCCCGTCCCTATGATGGGTCCATGACCCCCGGCCCGCTTTCCCCTTCCGGCACCACGCGGCGGCCCCGCTTCGAGAGGCAGCATGGCTTCGCCTGAGACATCGCCCTATCTGGTGCTGGCGCGAAAATATCGCCCGCAGAGCTTTGCCGACCTGATCGGGCAGGATGCGATGGTGCAGACGCTGACCAACGCCTTCGCCTCGGGCCGCATTCCGCACGCCTTCATGCTCACCGGCATTCGTGGCGTCGGCAAGACTACGACCGCCCGCATCCTCGCCCGCGCCCTCAACTACGAGGACGAAAGCGGCCCACACCCGACCCTCGACCTCAGTCGGGAGGGCGTACACGATCGCGCCATCATCGAGGGCCGCCATGTCGACGTCATCGAGATGGACGCCGCCTCCAATACCGGCATCGGCGACATCCGCGAGATCATCGATTCGGTGAAATACGCGCCGGCGTCGGCCCCCAACAAGGTCTATGTCATCGACGAGGTGCACATGCTCTCGACGGCGGCGTTCAACGGCCTGTTGAAGACGCTTGAGGAGCCGCCGCCCTATGTGAAATTCATCTTCGCCACCACCGAGATCCGCAAGGTGCCGGTGACGGTGCTGAGCCGCTGCATGCGCTTCGACCTCCGGCGCATTCCGGCCGAAATCATGCTGCCCTACCTCGCCACCATCCTTGAGCGCGAGGGCGTGGCGGCCGAGCCAGATGCCCTGGCGATGATCGTACGCGCCGGCGAAGGTTCGGCGCGCGATTGTTTGTCGCTGACCGACCAGGCCATTTCCTACGGCGCCGGCAAGGTCACCGCGGCGGCCGTCAAGGCCATGCTCGGCCTTGCCGATCGCGCCAAATCCATCGACCTCTTCGAAGCCCTTATGGCCGGCGATATTGCCGCCGCCCTCGCTTTGTTGCGTGACCTCTACGATGCCGGCGCCGATCCGGTGACGCTGGTCGCCGACCTGGCTGACCTGACCCACCTCGTCACCCGCATCAAGATCGTCGCGGCGGCGGCCGATGACGTGTCCCTGACTCCCGACGAACGTCGCCGGGGCGCCGAACTGGCGCAAAAGCTCGGCATGCGGGCCCTGTCGCGCGCCTGGCAGATCCTGTTCAAGGGCCTCGATGAAGTGGCCGGCGCCGGCAATGCCCTGCAGGCCGCCGAAATGGTGCTGATCCGGCTCGCCTACGCCGCCGATCTGCCAACGCCGGACGAACTGCTCGAGCGACTGGCCAACCAGCCATCGGCGGCCCCCAATGTCACCACCTCGCTGCCGCCGCGCGGCAATGGCGGAGGGGCGAGCGCCCTGCGCCAGCCGCAGGCGCAGCCAGCGCAGCACTCCGTCGCCATCGCCCGCGACGTGCCGCAGGCCGTTGCCGGCCCGCGTTCCTATGCGGAGCTGGTCGCGCTGGCCGGCGAGAAGCGCGACCTGCTGGTCAAGCACGCCCTCGAAGCCAGCCTGCACCCGATCGCCTTTGCCGATGGCCGCATCGAGGTTGCCCTGGAGGCCGGCGCTGACCCGGGCATCATCCAGACCCTGTCGGGCCGCCTGAAACTCTGGACCGGTCGCAACTGGATGGTCACGGTGTCCAACACCGCGACGACCGCGCCGACCCTTCGGCAGGTGCAGCAGCAGCGCGAGGCGACGGCCCGCACCGAGGCGCATGAAGACCCGCTGGTGCGAGCGATCCTCGAGACCTTCCCGGGCGCGACCGTCAAGGTCAAGCTGCGCGAGGAACCGCCCCCGCCGCCTCCTCCGAGCGACGAGGAACTCGAAGCCCAGTTCGAGGCCGCGCCGGATCTCGACGAGTACGCCACACCTGAAGACGAAGAGGACGATTGATGGTCGACATTTTGGGCATGATGAAGAAGGCCGAGGAATTGCAGGCCCGCATGGGCGAGATGCAGGATCGGCTGGGCGATCTCACCGTTGAAGGCCGGTCGGGGGGTGGCCTCGTGGTGGTGACGCTCTCCGGCAAGTACGAGCTCAAGGGCCTGAAGATCGATCCCACCCTGATGAAGGCCGGCGAGGAAGGCATCCTCGAGGACCTGATCCTTGCCGCCCATGCCGATGCCAAGGGCAAGGCCGAAGCCGAGGCCGCCGGCCAGATGCAGCAACTCACTGCCGGCCTGCCCCTGCCGCCCGGCATGAAGTTCCCGTTCTGAAGCGGCCCGTCTTTTCCAGGTAAGTCAATCGTGGCCAATGGCGGACCCGAGATCGAGCAACTGATCCAGCTCCTGGCACGCCTGCCGGGGCTTGGGCCGCGTTCGGCCCGCCGGGCAGTGCTGCAGCTCATCAAGAAGAAGGACGCCCTGATGATCCCGTTGTCGGCGGCGCTCGAGCGCGCCATCGAGGCGGTAAGAATCTGCGAGGTGTGCGGCAACATCGACACCCGCTCGCCCTGTGGCATCTGCACCGATCAGCGCCGCGGCGAGTCGGGATTGCTGATCGTGGTCGAGGACGTCGCCGACCTCTGGGCGCTGGAGCGGGCCGGGGTCGGTGCGGTGCGTTATCATGTGTTGGGCGGCGTATTGTCGCCGCTCGATGGGATTGGCCCCGATGATCTCTCCATCGCTCAGCTCGTGGCGCGCGCGTCCGATTTCAAGGAAATCGTGCTGGCGGTGAATGCCACTGTCGAAGGCCAGACCACGGCGCATTACATCACCGACCGCCTCGCCGGCACCGGCATTCGCGTCACCCGCCTGGCGCACGGCGTGCCGGTCGGGGGTGAGCTCGACTACCTCGACGAGGGCACGTTGAGCCAGGCGATGCAGGCGCGGACGGTGATCTGAAAATAGCGATTAGCGAAGTGTTGGAACACAGCTGGACCGGCGACCCCGACCAGCCGATCCGCTGCTTTCGCTATTCGCGCTCTTCCTCATCGCCCTCCATCGACGCCGCGTCGTCCGCTTCGATGGCCTCCAGTTCGTCGGAATCGGGGGCGAGCGTTTCGCGATGGGCGAGGGGGTCGAAGTCGAGCCTGCCGCTTCCACCGTCGCGATCTGCACCACGCAATTCTGTGATCCGATCGTCGATTTCACGCAGTAATGCGCCGATATCGTTTTCCCCCGCGTCGCCCCCCTGGCGGTCGGCGAGGTCGGCACGGAGCGCCTGCAGCAGCGCCAGCCGTTCCGCGGTGGAACGCTCGCCGCCATAGAGCAGGTCCTCGATCTCCGCCTCGCTCAACGGCTGGCTGGTCACCGCCTCGAGGCTCGAATCGTCCTCGGCGCTATCCTGTGCCAGAAAATCGTCGTGCGAGCGGTTCGGCAACATGCGCCAGCCTACCGTGGCGGATCGCGACAGGCAACGCCGGTGCGGTTGCCGGGTTTCAGCGCCCGCGATGGGGCGTCGATTGCCGGCCCTGCGCCCGCCAGGCCGGCTTCAGGAGGCCTGCGCCTTGGCGATCGGGGGCAGTTCGCTGGCGCCCTCCACCCAGCCGGCCGGAACCTGCTTGTTCGTCTTGGCCCCGAGCTCGCGCAGCAGCTCGATCTGGCGCACCACGCTGCCACGCCCGCTGACGAGCTGGTTGCGCGCGTCCTCGAACACGCCCTTGGTGCGGTCGAGGCTCTGGCCCAGCCGGTCCATGTTGTCGAGGAACCCCGCCACCTTGTCGTAGAGGGCGCCGGCGCGCTCGGCGATCTGTTCGGCGTTCTGCTGCCGCTTTTCGATGTCCCAGACATTGCGCACGGTCCTGAGGGCGCTCATCAGCGTCGTCGGCGTGGTGAGCAGCACCCCGTTGGCGAGGGCGAAGTCGAGCAGGTCCGGCTCGGCGGTGATCGCCGTCGAGAACGCCGATTCGATCGGCACGAACATGAACACGAAATCGAAGCCGCTGTGGGCGTGGCGCTGGTATTCCTTGCCGGCCAGCGTCCGGATATGGCCGCGCAGCGAGCCTGCATGCGCCTTGAGCAACTGGGCCCGCTCCAGCTCGTCGCTGGCATTGACGTAGCCCTCGAAGGCAGTGAGGGAGACCTTGGAGTCGATGATCATCACGTCGCCATTGGGCAGCAGGATCTCGACGTCGGTCCGGACCCTGCCGCCCAGCTCGGCGCCGTGGCTCTGCTGGGTGCGGAATTCGAACCCCTCGCGCAGCCCGCAGCGTTCGAGAATGCCCGACAGGATCATCTCGCCCCAGGCGCCCTGCACTTGCGAATTGCCCTTCAGGGCCCGGGTCAGCGCGTTGGCCTCCTGGCTCATGGTCAGGCCTGTTACGGTCAGGTTGCGGATGCGTTCGCCCATTTCCGCCCGGTCCTTCACCAGCCCCGCCTGGAACTCGACGATCTTGTCGGCCAGCGGCTTCAGCAGCAGGTCGACCTGCTCGCGGTTCTGCTTCGAAAACGTCTCGCCATGCGTCTTGAGCACCTCCCCGGCGAGCGCCTTGAACTCGTCGCTCATCTGCTGGCGGGCGGCCATGAAGCGCTGCAAATTCTCTTCTTCCTGGCGCGCCTGCTCGTTCATCTGCGCCTCGAGTGCGGCGCTGCGCGCCCTGAGGTCGCCATTGGTCTCGATCTGCACCGCCAGCTCGCTCTTCAGTTCACGCAATTGCCGGTCGCGCTCGTCGAGATGTTCGCGAAAATTGGCGCGCAGCGTTTCGGTCGTCGCTTCCGCCGTCGCGGCGATCCGCGCCCGGTCGGCCCGGAAATAGGCGATCAGCAGCCCGACAAGGAGCAGCACCACGAGCCCGGCGGCGAGCCCTGCCGCCACGCCGTAAGAGATTTCGTTGCCACCCACGGTGAAGAGAACCTGGTCCATCGCGACAGCCTAAGCTGATTCGGTTTCCACTTTGTTCTCTATCGCAAGCGTTGACCGCCCGGCAAAAACTCCCCATATCGGGCAGAGATCGCTTTTAGAGCGTTTCCAGGAAAAGTGCGCAGCGGTTTTCCGGTTCGGAAACGCGACAGAACAAGGAGTTGGAGCTCTCGTTCCGATTCAATCGGAACGAGAAATGCTCTAGGCAGCACCGATGACCATTCGTCCCATTCTTGTCCTCCCCGACCAGCGCCTGCGCGGCGTCGCCGACCCCGTCGACCGGATCGACGACACCGTCAAGAAGCTCGCGAAGGACATGCTCGACACCATGTATGCGGCCCCTGGCATCGGCCTTGCCGCGACCCAGCTCGGCGAGATGCGGCGCGTGGTGGTGATGGATCTCGCCAAGGATGGCGAAAAGCCCGATCCGATCGTCATGGTCAACCCCGAGATCCTGAAGGTCTCGGATGAAACCGTGGTCAGCGAGGAGGGGTGCCTGTCGATCCCCGAACTCTACTACGACGTCGAGCGTGCCGCGGCGGTGACGGTGCAATATACCGATCTCGACGGCAAGCTGGTGACCAGCGAGGCGACGGAGCGCCTTGCCATCTGCGTCCAGCACGAGCTCGACCACCTCGACGGCGTGCTCTACATCGACTACCTGTCCCGCCTGAAGCGCGATCGCGTGCTGAAGAAGTTCGAAAAGGCCGAGCGCCTCAGCCGGCGCGCCAGCTAGACCCCGCCGTTCCCGTCCCTCCCTGGGGCGGGCGCCGCGAGGCGGGTGAGGGACGGGCATGAAAATCATCTTCATGGGTACGCCGGAATTTGCCGTGCCCGCGCTGCACGAAATCGTCGCCGGCGGCCACGAGCTGGTTGCCGTCTATACCCGCGCCCCGAAACCGGCCGGCCGCGGGCAGGCCGAGCGGCGCTCGCCGGTGCACGAGACGGCGACGGCGCTCGGCGTGCCGGTGTTCACGCCAAAATCGCTGCGCGGCGAGGCCGAGCAATTGGTGTTCGCCAGTCATGGCGCCGATCTCGGCATCGTCGTCGCCTATGGTCTGCTGCTGCCGAAGCCAATCCTCGAGGCGCCCCGTCTCGGCTGCCTGAACCTGCACGGCTCGCTGCTGCCGCGCTGGCGCGGCGCCGCGCCGATCCAGCGCGCCGTGCTCGCCGGCGACACCACCACCGGCGTCATGGTGATGCAGATGGACGAGGGTCTCGATACCGGCCCGGTGGGTCTCGTCGATGCCATGCCGATCGGGCCCGACGAAACTGCCGGCGAACTGCACGACCGCATGATGCGGGTCGGCGCCGACCTGCTCGGCCGGGCGCTGGCGGCGCTCGAACGCGGCAGTCTCACCTTCACGCCGCAGGCGGCAGAAGGCGCGACCTATGCCAGGAAGATCGAAAAGGCCGAAACGCGCCTCGATTTCTCCCGCCCCGCCGCCGAGGTGCATAACCATATCCGCGGCCTATCGCCGTTTCCGGGAGCATGGTTCGAACTCGAGGTGCAGGGCCGGCCGGTACGGGTGAAGGCGCTGCGCTCGACCCTTGCCGATGCGCATGGCACCCCCGGCGCCATCCTCGACGATGCCCTGACCATCGCCTGCGGCACCGGTGCGGTAAAGCTGCTGCTGGTGCAGCGCGAGGGGCGCGGCCCCACCGACGGGGCGGCGTTCCTGCGCGGCGCGCCGGCCACGCACGTGCTGGCGTTCAGCGCCTGAGCCTCTGCGCAATGCCCGGCGGCGGGTACCCCCACCCTTGGTCCCACGCCGCTGCCGTGCCCTTCTTCACTCAAATCGCTCCACTGGAGCGATTTGACCCCTCGGGTCGCTTCGAAGCCCCTCAAGGGGGAGGAGACGATGGAGCCGTGCGGCATACTCCTACATCCCTTGCGTCGGAGGCAACGCCCCGGCCTACCGCCGGAATCCTGCATAAAGCTCCGGCGTTGGCGCGCTGACGATAAACGCCGACCAGCTTTCGAGCGGGCCGTTGCGGCTCTCGCGGGTGAAGCTGCCGACGAGGCGTGTTGCCCCGAACCAGCGGCTCGGCACCAGCGGCTGGCCGGGCGCCGGATCGACGCTTACGAACAGCGCCGGCCAGCCGGCGGCATCCGGATCGAAGGGCGGCAGGAAATCCCAGCGCAGCGGCTCGTCGACCTGCCGTACCGGTAGCGGAGAATGGGCGAACAGCGCATAGGCCGCCACCTGGCCGGTCACCCCGTAATTGCCACTGGTGGCGATCCAGTGGGCGCCGTTGGCCTTCGCCAGCGCGAGAAAGCTCGCCTCGAGTTGCGGCCAGCCGCGCGTCTCGTTGGTGCGGTCGAGGTCCCCGAGCGCGAATGGCTCGTAGAGCGCCTGCACATAGACGAACCCGGTGAGCGCGACGCCCAGTACGATCTGCAGCACCACCGCGGCGTGGGCCAGCCGAGGCCGAAACTGCTCCAGCCGCAGGACCGTCCACGCCGCGACCAGCGTCAGGGCCGGCCAGAGCGGAATCAGCCAGTTCGCCGCGACCTGGCCGTGCAGGGTGTGGAACAGGAAATAGGCCAGCGCCGGCAGTGCCGTCAGCACCGGCAGCGCCAGGCCCTGCCGGTCGGCCGCCCGGGGACGGCGCAGGAACAGCACGATCCCTACCACCGCGAAACCGGCCAGGAGGGGCGCCATGTAAAGCGCCTGTCCGGCGAAGAGATCGCCGAGATTGGCGAGGAAATCCCTGGCGATGCCGTCGGTCACGGTACGGCTGCCCTGGAAGGTGAACGAGGCCCAGTGCCGGGCGGCGTTCCATTCGATCACCGGCAGGAACACCAGCAGGGCCAGCACGGCGCCCGCCCACACCTGCCAGAGCTTCAGCCATGCCCGCCGGCCTGGGCTGCTGAGCAGCAGCAAGGCAAGGCCGGGCGCGAGGAACGCGTCGGTGTATTTGCTGAACAGGCCAAGCCCCGCCAGCGCCCCCGCCAGCAGCCACCACCAAGGGCGGCGCGAGGCCATGAACTCGGCTACGGCCCACAGCGTCGCCGTCCAGAACAGCACCGACGGCGGATCGGGCGTAGTAATGAAACTGAGCCCCGCCACGGGCGTCAGATTGTACCAGATCACGGCGAGGGCCGCGACGCGGGCGTTGGCCACCAGCGCGCCGAGGCGATAGAGCAGCCCCGACAGCACCACGCCCGACAGCACGGCGACCAGTCGCACGCCGAGCTCGTTGTCGCCGACGAGCCAGCGCCCGGCCACGATCATCGCGGCGACCGCCGGCGGGTGGTCG
>Ga0207657_10000307_pt1 | contig 51966 bp, 51 predicted proteins | sample KBSC33metaG_FD_184316 | JGI IMG/M metagenome (GOLD analysis project Ga0207657, IMG submission 184316) | Corn rhizosphere microbial communities from Kellogg Biological Station, Michigan, USA - KBS C3-3 metaG (SPAdes) (version 2) | ecosystem: Host-associated > Plants > Roots > Rhizosphere > Soil ... | reverse complement strand
GACGATGTCGGCCCCGAGATCCTCGACGACGCGATCCCGGCCCTGCTCGCTGCGATCGATCCCGTCAACGGCGGCTTCGGGACGGCACCGAAGTTCCCGCCTGCGAGCGCGCTCGACCTCCTCCTCGCCCGCGGCGAGCACGCTCCCGTCGAGCTGACGCTGGACCGGATGGCAGCCGGCGGCATCCACGACCAGCTCGGCGGGGGGTTCGCCCGCTATTCGGTCGACGCCGGGTGGATCGTCCCCCACTTCGAGAAGATGCTCTACGACAACGCGCTTCTCGCCCGCACCTTCCTCCGCGCCCATCTCGAGCTCGGGCACGAGCGCTACCGGGGCGTCGCCGTCGCGATCTGCGAATGGGCGCTGCGCGAGATGCTGGCACCGGAGGGCGGCTTCTACTCGGCTCTCGACGCCGACTCCGAGGGGGTCGAGGGCCGCTTCTACACATGGACCCCCGCCGAGGCGCGCGCCGCCCTCGGGGATGCCGGCCTCGAGCACCTCGAGCCGGAGCTGTTGACGCACTTCGGGATCGGCGAGCACGGTCCGCTCGAGGGCCGCAGCGTCCTCCATCTGCCGCTCGGCCTCACCGCTCCGGCGCCGGCCGGCCTCGAGGCGGGCGCTGCGGCGTTGTTCGCCGCCCGTGAGAAGCGGGTCCGCCCCGGTCTCGACGACAAGCGAATCTGCTCCTGGAATGCCCTGATGGCGGGCTCGCTGGCAGAGATCGGCGCCGCGATCGACGAGCCCCGCTACGTCGATGCGGCGCGCCGCTGCATGGAGTTCGTCCTCGGCGAGATGCGCGACGCCGACGGCCGCCTGCTCCGCGCCTACAACGACGGCCGCGCCCACCTCAACGCCTACCTCGAGGATCACGCCTACCTCCTCGAAGCGCTCCTGACCCTGTACGAGTCGACGTTCGAGGCACGCTGGTTCGAAGCCGCCCGCGAGATCGCCGCCACGATGGTCGCGCGGTTCGCCGACGAGGAGAACGGCGGCTTCTTCACGACCTCCGACGACCACGAGGAGCTGATCGTCCGTCGCAAGGACCTCGACGACCACCCGACGCCGTCAGGGAACTCCGCGGCGGCGCGGGGGCTGCTCCGGCTCGCGGCGCTGACCGGTGAGGCGGAGTGGGCGGAGCGCGCCCGCGGCGTTCTCCTGCTCCTCGCCGAGCCCGCCCGCCGGCATCCACAGGGTCTCGCCTACCTGCTCTCCGCGGTCGACCTCTACGTCTCCCCCACCCGCGAGGTCGCGCTCGTCGCCCCGGCCGGCGACCGCGCCGCGCTCGCCCCGCTCGCCGCCGCCGTCCGCTCCCGTTACCGGCCCCACGCGGTCCTCGCCGGCGGGACCGAGGGCGAGCGTGTCCCGGAGCTCCTCGCCGACCGGCCGGCGGACTCGGATGCCCTCGCCTACGTCTGTGAGGGCTTCGCCTGCAAGGCCCCGGTTGCGACGACGGCCGAGCTCGAGGCGCTACTCGGCTAGAGGCCCAGCCGGCCTCAGCGGTGGCGGCGCGGGCGCTTCGCCTTCGTCTGCAGCGTCGCGACCATGCCGAGCGACGCGTGCGGGTCGATCGCGCACCAGAGCCGATAGGAGGAGCGGCGCCGGAGGCGGAGCTCGACCGCGCCGGTCTGTCCCGGCTCGACGTCGCCGATCTCGTAGATGCGGTCCGAGCCGGTCCGCTGCAGGTTCAGGTCGTGCGTGTCCTCGCCGTAGTTGTAGAGCTGGACGATCGCCTTCCCGGCGGGGAGCTTCGGTCGCGACAGGGTCAGGCTGTACTCCCGGCCGGTGACGAGCAGCCGAGCCGGCGCCGGCTCGGCCGCCGGGGCGGCGGCCGCGGCGGGCGCCGCCCCGAGAGCGAGCAGGCAAGCCGCGATTGCGACTCGGAGAGTCATCCGATCAGCGCCGGCCGGTTGAAGCCGGACGCGCCGGGGACGACGGCGGCGGCGTCGACGCCGAACCATTGCTCGAGCAGCGAGCAGTACACGGCTCGGAAGTCCGATGTCGAGCGCAGGTTGTCGTCCTCGTCGAGAGACTTCAGGCCGGGCCACTCGCCGACCATCCGTCCCTTCGCCGCGGTGCCGATCAGGAAGGCGTTGCCGCCGGCGCCGTGATCGGTCCCGGCGGAGCTCCCGTCGCCGTTCTCCTCAGGGCGCCGACCGAACTCCGACCAGACGAGCGTCAGCACCCGGTCGTCGAGCCCGCGAGCCTCGAGGTCGCGCTGGAAGGCCAAGAGCCCCTTGCAGGTCTGGGCGAGATCGGCGCCGAACGAGCCGGTCTGCTCGTCGTGGGTGTCGTAGCTGCCCGGCGCGCCAACCGACGCGACCCTGATCGGCAGCCCGGCGCCGAGCATCGCCGCAAGGCCGGCGAGGCTCTCGGAGAAGTGCTCGGAGTCGGGGTAGGCGACCGGTGAGTCGATCTCATCCGAGAACGCCTTGAGCTGCGTGCGCAGGGCCCCGGCCTGACGGACGACCCGGCCGGCGCCGCTGAGTCCGCCGTCCCGCGAGCCCTCGGCCGCCACGCCCATCCGCGCGAAGCTCTCGAACATCAGATCCTCGACCTCGCCCCAGACGCCCGGCGCCCAGAGGTCGTAGCTCGCTCCCCAGGTCGCCGCGACCGGTACCCGCGCGGTGGCGAGGCTCGGCGCGAGCGAGCCGTCGAGCGACAGCCCCTGAAGCGGGTTCTCGTCGTCACCGACGACGTCGAGGAGCCGGCCGAGCCACCCGGTGTCGGCGCGCGTGCTGAGCTCGCCGACCTCCCAGTAGTGGCGCGAGGTGAAGTGGGACTGGTCGGCGTTCGTATAGCCGATGCCGGGGAAGACGGTGACCTTCCCCTCGCCGTGGAGCTGATGGAGCGGCGTCGCCGACGGATGCCACTGCAGGCGGGTGTCCTCGGTCCAGGCCGGACCGGCGCCGGGCGCAAGCCGGAGCTGCGGCCGCAGCCGCCGGTAGGTGTCGTCGTTCACCGGGGCGAGGATCGAGAGGGCGTCGATGCCGCCCTCGAGGAAGACCGAGACGAGGACCTTGCCTTGCGAGCCGGCCGCGCGGGCGATCCCCTCGACGAACGCCTGCGGCCTCAGCATGCTCGCTCCGTAGACGCTGAGCGCCAGCGCACCGCCACGGAGCAGCAGCGAGCGGCGGGTCATTCCGGTTCCGGCCGGGACCGGCATCCCCGGTTCGATCGACGGCAGCCCGCGGCCGGCCTCGGCGAACGAGCGCCGGGCAAGCTCGGAGCGGGTGAACTCCCGGCAGCCGCAGCGGTGTCCGGGCGCGCTCATGACGTCTGGAACTCGGGACTGACGGCAATCAGGATCCGCAGCGCGTTCTGGCGCAGGCCCCGGTAGGAGGCCTGCTGCCAGTCGTCGGTCGCGACGTTCTCGACCCGGGCCGCGAATCGCTGCAGCTCGCCGCGCGTCTGTGAAGAGAGGCTCGGGTTGCCCCAGAACCGGAGCGCCTTGCGGACCGCGTCGGCCGCAGTTTCCTTCGGGTCGTAGCCGTCGGGGTCGATCTCGGCGGCGCGGGTGTTCTGCGCCGCCGCCGTCCAGCGGCCGCCGATTCGCGCGGTGTCGAGCCATCGCTGCTCGTCCCAGCCCGCCACGTTCGGCGGCTGGAACAGTCGCTGCCCGGCCTCGTCGGCGATCCAGGTCCACGAGTCCGTGTCGATGCCGCGCCGCCGCGCACGCAGCATGCCGGCGATCTGAACGATCGGCGGCTTCACCATTCGCGGGCCCTCGTAGAGGGCGGGGTGCATGAGGATCGCCTCGACGATGCGGCGGATGTTGCGATCGCGCCGGTACTGCTGCTTGAGGGCGCGCAGCGTCCTCTTCGGCGGCGGCGTCGGCACGAAGTAGGACCAGAGCCGCGTGACGAAGAACCCGGCATGGGCGGGGTGGTCGATGCAGAGCCGGCACGAGTCGCGCCAGTCGAAGTTCCCTGCCTTGCCGAAGATCGACTTCCGCCCGTAGTCGTGGCGATCGCGCTCGAACCGGAAATTGACCATCCCGCGGCTCTCGTCCCAGTCGTTGGTCCACCCGGTGAGCGCCCGCGCCTGCTCCCGGACGTCGTCCTCGCTGTAGCCATTGTCCGCCCCGAGCGTGAACAGCTCCATCAGCTCGCGGCCGTAGTTCTCGTTCGGCGCGCCGCGCTCGTTCTCGTTCCCGGACAGCCAGACGAGCATCGCCGGATCGACCGTCACCGCCAGCAGCAGCTCCTCGAACGAGCCGAGGCCGCACTTGCGGAAGAGCTCGTTCTGCTTCAGGTTCAGCGTCGTCTGGCCGACGTCCGCGGTCGCGAACCAGTCATGCCAGACGAGCGTCATCCGCTCGTTCAGCGGCTGGTCGGAGCGGACCATCCGATCGAGCCACCAGAGCAGGTCGTGCCCCCATGCATCGCCGGGCGCGAGCGGCAGGCCGTCGTCGTCGTGCGGGGCCGGGCCGCGCAGCTTCGCCTTGCCTCGGGGCCGCGTCAGCGACCGGACGGCATGGCGGAGGCCCTTGCGGCTCAGCCTCGCTGCCTGGCCCGGAGCCGGGCCGAAGCCGGCGCGCCAGAGCAGGCGCTCGGCCTGTGCAGCGCCGAAACGGCCTCGGTAGACGGGAACCGACACCTGTTTGACGTCGGCAGAACCCGGGGGCGGGTTGAGGCACGGGCGCTCACGCTGGACGGCCCCGGCGGGCGGGGCCCGGGGTCAGAGGACCGGCAGGAACTGGGCGATCTCCCAGGGCGTGACCCGGACCCGGTAGTCGTCCCACTCGGCCCGCTTGATCTCGATGAAGCGGTTGAAGGTGTGCTCGCCGAGGGTCCGCAGGACCAGCTCCGACTCGGCCGCCACCTCGATCGCCTCGCCGAGGTTCTCCGGCAGCTGCTCGATGCCGCGCCGGTGCCGCTCCTCGGGCGAGAGGTGGTAGAGGTTCTGCTCCATCGGCTCGGGCAGCTCGTAGCCCTTCTCGATCCCCTCGAGACCGGCCTGGAGCATCGCCGCGAAGCACAGGTAGGGGTTGCAGGCCGGGTCCGGGCAACGCAGCTCGGCGCGGGTGGCCGCCTCCTGCCCGGGGTGATAGAGCGGGACGCGGATCAGGGCCGAGCGGTTGCGTCGCGACCAGGCGAGGTAGACGGGCGCCTCGTAGCCGGGAACGAGCCGCTTGTAGGAGTTGACCCACTGGGCGAAGAGCGAGGCGATCTCGCGGGCGTGCTCGAGCTGGCCGGCGATGAACTGCTTGGCGGTCTGCGACAGGTAGTACTGGTCGTCGGGGTCGTAGAAGGCGTTGGCGCCGTCGCGGCTCAGCGATTGGTGGACGTGCATGCCGCTGCCGTTCTCGCCGTTGAGAGGCTTCGGCATGAAGGTGGCGTGCCAGCCGTTCTTGAGCGCGTATTCCTTGACCGTCATCCGGTAGGTCATGCAGTCGTCGGCCATCGCCAGCGCGTCCTTGTAGCGCATGTCGACCTCGTGCTGGGAGGGCCCGACCTCGTGGTGGGTGTACTCGACGTGGATCCCCATCTGCTCGAGCGCGAGCACGGTCTCGCGGCGGACTCCGGAGCCGGCGTCGAGGGTCGTCAGGTCGAAGTAGCCGCCCTCGTCGAGCACCTCGGGGACGCCGTCGGCGGGCTTCGCATCGCGGAAGTAGAAGTACTCGAGCTCGGGGCCGACGTTGAAGGCGTCGAAGCCCATCTCGCCGGCGCGCTGGATGGCGCGGCGGAGGATCCAGCGCGGATCGCCCTCGTAGGGCTCGCCGCCGGGAACCCGGATGTCGCAGAACATCCGCCCGGTCGGTTGCTCCTCGGGGCTCCACGGCAGCGTCGTGAACGTCGCCGGGTCGGGGACCGCGAGCATGTCGGACTCCTCGACCGGGTTGAACCCGGTGATCGACGAGCCGTCGAAGCCGTTCCCGCCGGCGAACGCGTCCTCGAGCTCGGAGGAGTTGATCGAGAAGCTCTTGAGCTGGCCGAGGACGTCGGTGAAGCAGAGCCTGATGAAGCGGATGTTTCGCTCGTCCACCTCGGCGATGACGTCTTCGGCGGTGGGCGGGCTGCTCGCGGTCTGGTCTGGGCCGCTCATCGGCAGGGCTCCTTCGTCGGGAAGGCCGGACCCTAGATGATCCACCGCCGATCGATCCGGCGGCGACGGGCTTGGTGAGTGATCCGCCGGCGGTTCGAATCCGTTGGACCGGGCACCGAACCCTTGCAAGCTGCCGATGGCAACGGTATAACTTACGCAAGGTAAGTAACCGGCTAAAAGTATAGTAAAGGCTCGATGAACAGCCGGTAAGCGTCGAGCCCGCAGATGACCTGGAGTTCGCCATGACCGTCAAGACCGATTACGCCCGCTTCGACATCCACGACGAGCTGACCGCGCCGGCCGGCAGCGAGCGGCTCCTGAAGAGCATCGCCACCTCCGGCGGCGCCATCTCCAAGCTGGTCGGCGTCCTCGCCGGTTCGCCCGCGACGCTGCGCGCATTCGCACGAATGCGGTCGGAGCTGCACGGGGGTGATCTCCCCCCGGCGACGGCGATCCGGATCGGCCTCGCCGTCGCCGAGCGGCGCGGCGACGGCTACAGCGTCGCCCAGCACGCCCGCTCGGCTCGCCTCAGCGGCATCGGCCTCGACGAGATCTCGCTCGCCCGCGGGTTCGCGTCGAACGATCCGAAGGAGGCCGCGATGCTCGCCTTCGTGAAGGGGACGATGGACTCCGAGGGCCACCCTCCGCACCACCTGCTCGAGGAGGCGCGCGAGTCCGACTGGACCGACGAGCAGCTCCTCGAGGCGCTCGGCGAGGTCGCCCTGAACGAGTTCCAGAGCTACATCGCCAATGCGGCCGGGCTGCCGCAGGACCAGATCGACGCCTCGGTCCTACCGTCGGCCGCCTAGCCGGCGAGAGATCAGCGCGAACGTGGAGAGGGCCCCGGGTGACCGGGGCCCTCTCTTTAGCGGGTCGCTAAGCCGGATCCTGTCTGGCGCGACCATCCATCTCTCCGGGACGAGCCCGGAGGGGCCGCGTTCACCGCGGCCCTGCGGCCTACCTGGACCTCGCCGGGCCGGGTCGTCGGTCCTGCTTGGCCTTGCACCGGGCGGGGTTTGCCCGGCCGCCGCGTCACCGCGACGCCGGTGCGCTCTTACCGCACCATTTCACCTTTGCCTGTGCGCCCGAGGGCGCCATCGGCCGTATGTTTCTGTGGCACTTTCCCGCGGGTTTCCCCGGGTGGGCGTTACCCACCGCCTTGCCCTGTGGTGTCCGGACTTTCCTCGAGGGATACCCCCCGCGATCGCGTTGACCCGCAGGGGCGATCTTAGAACCTGTCTCAGAATCTCGCGCGTTCGCCTGGCGAGCGCCGGAGGAGTGCCGATCGGGTGACGCAGCCGGTGTGGCGTGGCAGCGCCACGCGAGCCTGCGAGGATCCCGAGCGGCGCCCTCCGGCGCCGCCAGGCGGGCGTGGGGGGTTTTGAGGCGGGTTCTCAGGCGAACGCCCCGAGCTGAGCGGCGAGCCTTCCCGCCGCTCAGCTCAGCTCGGAGCCGCAGGCGACGCAGCCATCGGCGTACAGGGACCGCTCGCCGCAGACCGGGCAGCCGGCGACGCCGGCGGCACGGAGCTCGCCGAGAGCGCCGACGACGACGTCCTCCAGCGATCGCGAGGCGGACGCGGGACGTCGCCCCCCGCCGCGCCGGTCGCCTGTCCGCCCGGGACGACGTCGCGCCGATGTCTGCGGAGGCGTCAAGCGTCAGACCTTCCGGAAGACCCCGATCACCTTGCCGAGCACCTGCGCGTCGGGGGCGACGATCGGCTCGTAGGCGTCGTTGGCGGGCTCGAGGCGAACGGCTTCCCCGTCGCGATAGAAGTGCTTCACGGTCGCCTCGTCCTCGATCATCGCGACGACGATCTCGCCGTTGTCGGCATCGTCGGCCGGATGAACGACGACGAAGTCGCCGCCGAGGATCCCGGCGTCCTGCATCGAGTCACCGCGGACCTTGAGCGCGTAGTCGCCGTCGTCGGCGCCGATCACGGCCGGTACCTCGAGCTGGTCCTCGATGTTCTCCTCGGCCAGGATCGGGGTGCCGGCCGCGACCTGGCCGACCAGGGGGATCGACGGGCGGGTCACCCGCTTCGCCCGCTCGACGAGGATCTCGATCGCGCGCGGCTTCGATGGATCGCGGCGGAGGACGCCGGAGCTCTCGAGCTTCGCGAGGTGGGCGTGGACCGTCGACGGGGAGTGCAGCCCGAGGGCGCTGCCGATCTCGCGCACGGTCGGCGGATAGCCGGTCTTGTCGAGATGGCCCTTGATGAAGTCGAAGATCTCGCTCTGGCGCTTGGTCAGGTTCAGATCCATGTTCGGCTTCGCCCTCCTGGAAGACGGTCATCGGTTGCGGTCGGGCCGCCACCGGCGGCCGGACCAGGGAACACATGTTCGGAGAGTAGCCGGGCCCGCGGATGGAAACAACTCCGGGCCGACCCCGGCCCGCTGTGGCGCCTACAATGGCCGCCCCTCGCGGCTGTGGCGGAACTGGTAGACGCGCAAGGTTGAGGGCCTTGTGGGCTGAATAAGCCCGTGGAGGTTCGACTCCTCTCAGCCGCACTTCGGACGCCCCCGGGCGGGCAAGGGGGAGCGGGCCAACGCCGTCCTGGCGCCCCATGACCCGCTCCCGTGCAACGCCGTGCTACCGGGGAAGGCATCCAACGCTGCATGCCCCCGCTGCCCGCATCGATGGCACCTAAACGATCAGTTGGAGTCCTGACAACCGCCTGCCGGCTTCAGCTTCGAGTGTTGTGAGGGCGCGGGCCGCCGCTCACGCACGATCCGGCACGGGCGTGTTCCACCTCTGATATATCTGGCGCCGTCACGGCCGAGCGGCTCCGCGGGGACGGAGGCGCGGCTGCAACCGCGACCACGGGAGAGTCAGATTTCGATGATCAGCCTTGGCCACCGCCGAACGACGCTGCGCGCGTCGCTCACCCTCCTCGCCCTGCTCGGCGGCCTGCTCCTGCTGATCGGCCTCGGCTCCGATGCGGCCGCCGCGAAGGGCAAGGCCAAGGTCGACGCCAGAATCGTGACCAAGAGCCAGAAGCAGCTCCTCGAGCGCGGCAAGCTCGCCGTCGCGGTCAAGACCCGGCACGAGCGCAAGGTCAAGCTCGTCGCCGCCCATCGCGGCCGGCGCAGCCTGTTCGCGCCGAAGGTGCTGAAGTCGCGAACCGGCCGGATCGACAGGACCGTCAAGCTCGACCTGACCGACGCCGGCGCCAAGCGTCTCGGCAGCTGCGGCGCCAAGAAGGTGAAGGTGCGGGGGCTCTACCGCGTCCGCGGCAAGAAGCGCAAGGCGGTCGACCTCCGCAACCTGAAGAAGGACGCGAGCCGCTGCGAGAAGCCCTACACGCCGGTCCCGGTCGAGAACGCCGACCGCTGCGACTTCCTCGACCCGGCAGTCTGCCTGCAGCCGTTCCCGAACGACTACTTCACCAAGGACGACCCCGCCTCGGTGACCGGCAAGCGGCTGAACCTGAACGACCAGTCGATGCCCGCGAACACCGACGGGGTCCATATCGACCCGACCGACATCAACCGCGCCGACGGCTTCAGCCCCGGCAACCTGATCACGATCAAGATTCCCGGCCTCGATACGCCGGCGGCGTTCGACAACACCGGCTTCGTCTCCGAGGACGATCTCCACGCCTACGACGATCCGAACCAGCCGGTGATCGTCATCAACGCCGAGACGGGAGAGCGGCAGCCGATCTGGGCCGAGCTCGACTCGAACCCGACCTCGGTCGACCCCGGCGACGACGGCCCCGGCGGGATCAACGCGAACCCCGGCAACACCGGCCCGGTCAACCTGATCATCCGGCCCGCCCGCAACTTCGACTTCGGCGAGCGCTACATCGTCGCGCTCCGCAACCTCCGCAACGCCGATGACCAGCCGATCGAGGCGCCGATCGGCTTCCGCGTCTACCGCGACGACGACATCACCGACCAGCCCGAGGTCGAAAGCCGGCGGCCGCACATGGAGTCGATCATCGACACGCTGACCGGCAAGGCCGGCGTCGATCGCAAGAGCCTCTACATGGCCTGGGACTTCACGGTCGCCAGTGAGCAGAGCGTCACCGGGCGCGCCACGACGATCCGCGACGACGCGTTCGCGCGGCTCGGCGACACGGACCTCACCAACCGGACGATCGAGGGCGACTCGCCCGACTGGACGATCACCAGGGTGCTCGACCAGGGCGACCCGATCCCGCCCGGCGAGCGCGGCCTGCCATCGCAGATCGCCCGCCGGGTCGAGGGCACGATCAACGTGCCCTGCTACCTCGACGAGGACGGCTGCCCCTCCGGCGCCGAGTTCGCGCACGGCGCGAACGGCGACATCACCTGGAACAGCAGCTACGACCGCGACGTCGTCTTCCGCTGCGAGATCCCCGACTCGGTCCTCGCCGGCGACGGGCCGGTGGCGCCGGCAGCGGTCGGCATCTACGGTCACGGGCTGCTCGGCACCCAGAGCCAGCTGACCGGCCAGGCCGCAATCGCCCAGCAGGAGAACACGATCTGGTGCGCGATGGACTTCGAGGGGTTCGCCGAGCAGGACCTCGGGACCGTGATCGCCGCCCTCGCCGACATGTCGAACTTCAAGCAGCTCGCCGATCGGATGCAGCAGGGCTACGTGAACTTCATGTATCTCGGCCGGGCCCTGATCCACCCCGACGGGCTGGCGACCGACGCGGCATTCGCGATGGACAACGGCGACGGCTCGGAGCCGGTGATCGATACGAGCGCCGGCGCCGACACGCGCCTGCAGTACATGGGGGTCAGCCAGGGCGCGATCATGGGCGGCGCGCTGACCGCGCTCGAGCCGGACGCCGACCGCGGCGTCCTCAACGTGACCGGGATGAACTACTCGACCCTGCTGCGCCGCAGCGTCGACTCCGACGAGTACTTCAAGATCCCCGGGATCGGGCTCTACGCCCACTACCCGGACGAGCTCGAGCGACCGCTGCTGCTTTCGCTCGTCCAGCTGCTCTGGGATCGCGGTGAGGCGAACGGCTACGCGCACAACATGACCACCGATCCGCTCGAGAACACGCCTCCCCACGAGGTCCTCCTGCAGGCCGCGCTCGGCGACCACCAGGTCGCGAACGTCTCCGCCGAGGTGGAGGCGCGGACCGTCGGCGCATCGGTCTACACGCCGGCGCTGAAGTCCGGCCGGCACTGGGACACGGACCCGTTCCTCGGCATCCCGCAGGTCGACATGACCGCGCCCGCGAACGTTCCCTACGAGGGCGGCAGCATGCTCGTCTACTACGACGGCGGACCGGTCAGCTTCGCCGGGACCCGCGGCCAGGGCACCGCGACGGCGCCCAGCGCCAACGTGCCGCCCCGGACCGAGTGGGGCTACGGAGGCGATCCGCACGGGTATCCGCGCGCGTCCGCCGACGGCCTCCTCCAGGAGGGGAGCTTCCTGCGCGGCGACGGCATCCCGCAGTGCCTCGACGCCAGCCGGCTCTGCTTCTCGAACGGCTACACGGGCACCCCGTAACCGCAGCGAGGTAGTTCGGCGGGAGGCGCGGCGGCAGCCGAGGCGAGACAATGGACCGGCCGTGAGAATCTCCGCCAAAGCCGACTATGCCGTCCGCGCCGCGATCGCCCTCGCGAACCCCGAGCACGACGGCCCGCTCAAGGGCGACCGGATCGCCGAAGCGCAGGGGATCCCGCTCCGCTTCCTCGAGAACATCCTCGGCGAGCTCCGCCACTCCGGGCTCGTCCAGAGCCAGCGCGGGGCCGACGGCGGCTACTGGCTGGCGCGACCGGCGGAGGAGGTCACCGTCGCCGAGATCATCCGCGTCGTCGACGGCCCGCTAGCGACCGTTCGCGGCGAGCGGCCCGAGGACCTCGAGTACCTCGGGCGCGCGCAGAAGCTCCAGGACGTCTGGGTCGGCCTGCGGGCGAACATCCGCGAGGTCCTCGAAACGGTCACCCTCGCCGACATCGTCGCCGGCGAGCTACCTGATCCGGTCGGCGAGATCGTCGACCGGCCCGAGGTCTGGGAATCGCACTGAAGCGGCGGCCTGCCGGCTGAGCTCAGCCGCGGCGTCGCGGCGGACGCTCGGGAACGCCACCGCGCCGGTGAGCGCCGCGGGTCCGCTCGGCCCTTGCCCCCGCCTGCCCACCGCCGATCCGGGCTTCGGCCCGGAGCCGAAGCCGCTCGGCGGCGATCCGGCCGGCGTCGGCTGCCGAGACGATCACGGTCAAGACGCAGACGACGACCGCGAGGACGATCAGCGCCGCTGCGACGAGCTCGATCGCACCCACGGCAGCCGACCGCCCCCGCCCACTCCAGGCTCAGGCGACCTGGAGCTCGTCGGTGGGAGCCGTGTCCGGCTCCTTGCCGTTGTCGAAGACCTTCGTTCGGCTCGGCCGCGCGAAGATGATCTGGCCCTGCTCGAGCTCGAGGTCCTCGGCCTCGGCGCGAGTCACCTGCGCCCAGGCGCGGTCGCCGCTCGCCATCGAGAGCTCGACCCGGACCTCGAACCCGAGGTGGCTGACCCGCTCGATCATCGCCTCCTCGGCGCCGTCGACCTTGACGAGTCCGAGGTCGAGGTCATGCGGACGGATCAGCGCGTTGCCGAACCGGTTGACCTCGCCGACGAAGCCCATCACGAACTCGGTCTCGGGGTGCTCGTAGAGCTCACGCGGTGCTCCGACCTGCTCGATCCGGCCCTCGTTCATGACGACGATCTGCTCGGCGACGTCGAGCGCCTCCTCCTGGTCGTGGGTGACGAAGATCGTCGTCACGTTGACCTCGTCGTGGAGGTGCCGCAGCCAGGTCCGGAGCTCCTTGCGGACGGTCGCATCGAGGGCCCCGAACGGCTCATCGAGGAGGAGCAGCTTCGGCTCCGCGGCCAGCGCCCGGGCGAGCGCCATCCGCTGCCGCTGCCCGCCGGAGAGCTGCGACGGATAGCGGTGCGCCATCCCCTGCAGCTGGACGAGCCGGATCAGCTCCTTGACGCGGTCGCGAATCTGATCGCGCGGGGTCTTGCGGATCTTCAGGCCGAACGCGATGTTGTCGCGGACGGTCATGTGCTTGAACGCGGCGTAGTGCTGGAACACGAACCCGATCCCGCGCTCCTGGACCGGGATCCCGGTCACATCGCGTCCCTCGAGGAAGACGCGGCCGCTGTCGGCCTGCTCGAGGCCGGCGATCAGGCGCAGCATCGTCGACTTGCCGCTGCCGCTCGGACCGAGCAGCGCCGTCAGCGAGCCCTCCGGGACGTCGAGCGTTACGTCGTCGAGCGCCAGGAAGTCTTCGAACCGCTTGCTGACACCCTCGACTTTGATACCGATCGGACGGTCTCCGTCGTGCTTCATCAGACCCTCTCTTCCTTCTTGTTGATGAGGTTCATGAGCAGCAGCGTCAACAGCGCGAGGGCCGCGAGGACCATCGCCGCGGCGTAGCCGCCACCCTGGTTGAAGACCTCGAACTGCTTGCGGACGAAGAGCGGCAGCGTCTCCGTCTGGCCCGAGATCCGTCCGGAGACGACGCTGACCGCGCCGAACTCCCCCAGCACCCGCGCGGTCGAGAGCACGACCCCGTAGGTGACGCCCCAGCGGATCGACGGCAGGGTGACCCGCCAGAAGGTCTGCCAGGGACCGGCGCCGAGCGTCGTCGCCGCCTGTTCTTGCTCGTCGCCGATCTCGCGCAGCACCGGCACGACCTCCCGCACCACGAAGGGCAGCGAGACGAAGATGCAGGCGAGCACGATGCCCGGCGTCGAGAAGATGATTTGGATTCCGTTCTCGAAGAACCACTCGCCGACGAAGCCGTCGCGCGGCCCGTAGAGGAGGATCAGCGCGAGGCCGATGACGACCGGCGAGATCGCGAACGGGATGTCGATCAACGCGTTCAGGAACGCCTTGCCGCGGAACTTCTGGCGAACAAGGACGATCGCGGTGAGGACCCCGAACACGGTGTTGATCGGAACCGCGATCAACACGGTGATGATCGTCAGCTTCAGGGCGTGGAGGCCGGCCTCGCTCGTCACCGCCTCGAACGACTCGATGAAGCCGTCCTCGAAGGTGCGGATGAAGATCATGATCACCGGGATGATCAGTAGCGCTGCGAGATAGAAGAGGACGCTGTAGCGGAGCGCCCAGCGCGCCCACTTCGAACCGCCGTCGAGCGGCCCCCGCGGTCGCTTGTCCTTCGGGCGCTTCTCGAGCGCCTGCTCCTCGCCGCTGATCGGGAAGGCGGAGGCCTCCATCTAGATCGCCTCCCCGCGCCGTGCGACCGCGCCGAGCGCGATCAGGATCGCCAGCGAGATCGCGAGCAGGACGACGGAGACGGCCGCGGCCCCGGTCGTGTTGCCGGACTCGATCTGGCCGAAGATGAAGACCGAGGCCACCTCGGTCTTGCCGGGAATGTTGCCGGAGAGGAGGATCAGCGAGCCGAACTCGCCGATCGCCCGGGCGAACGCCAGCGCCGCCCCGGCGAGGATCGCCGGCCGCAGGTTCGGCAGGACGATCCGGCGGAAGATCGTGAACCGGCTCGCGCCCAGCGATGCCGCCGCCTCCTCCATGTCGCGATCGAGCTCGATCAGCGTCGGCTGGACGGCCCGGACGACGAACGGGAGCGTCACGAACAGCAGCGCCATGATCACGCCGGCGACCGTGTAGGCGACGGTGATCCCGACCGGGCTGTCGTTGCCGTACAGCGCCAGCAGCGTGATCCCGGCGACGATCGTCGGCAGCGCGAAGGGCAGGTCGATCATCGAGTTGATCAGCTTCTTGCCCGGGAAGTCGTCGCGGACGAGCACCCACGCGATCGCCGTGCCGGCGACCACGTTGATGGCTGTCACGGCGAGCGCCGCGAGCACGGTCAGCCGCAGCGCGTCGAGCGCCTGCGGGTTGGTCGCGTAGTCCCAGAACGACCCGAGGCCGTCCTCGAACGAGCGGAAGACGACGGCCGCGAGCGGGATCAGCACCATGACGCTGAGCCAGGTGACGACGATTCCACGCGACAACAGCGCGCTCCCGAGGCGCGGCCTGAAGGCCGGCCTCGGGAGACGGACTGCCGCCGGCTGAGCGCTGCCGCTCATCAGCCGGTGCTCACTCCGAGGTTGCGCTCGATCTCGGCGACCGAGCCGTTCTCGGGGTCGAAGAACTCGGTGGTGACCTCATCCCACCCACCGAGATCGTCGATCGTGAACAGGTCCTTCGGGGTCGGGAACTTGTCCGCGTTCTCCTTCAGGACCTTGGGATCGACGGGGCGATAGCCCTCGTCTGCCCACTGCTGCTGTCCTTCGGGCGTCCAGAGGTAGTCGAGGAACGCCTGGGCGGCCTCGGGATCCTGGGCGTCGGAGGTGACAGCGCCGACCGTGTCGATCTGGATCGTCTCGGGCGGAATGACGTAGTCGACATCCTCGCCCGCCTGCTGGGCCCGGATCGCCTCGTTCTCGTAGCTGATCAGGACATCGCCCTTGCCGGACGTGAACGTCGCCAGCGCGTCGGACGCACTCGGATCCTGAACCGCGGTGTTCCCGAGGACATCGGCGACGAACTGCAGCGCCTCCTCGGGTGACTTGCCCTGCTCGAGCTGCGAGCCGTAGGCGGCCATGATGTCCCAGCGGGCACCGCCCGAGGTGAACGGGTTCGGGACGATCACCTCGACGTCGTCGCGGGTGAGGTCGTCCCATGTCTGGATGTCCTTCGGGTTCCCCTTGCGAACCGTGAACGCGACTACCGACCGCTCGATGACGCCCTTGTACTTGTTGTCGGTCCAGTCGGAGTCGACCAGGCCGGCATCGACGAGGCGATCTACGTCGGGGGCCAGAGCGAAGTGAACGAGGTCGGCCGGCTGGCCTGCCTCGACCGCACGAGACTGGTCGCCGGAGGCCCCGAACGAGTTCGAGAACTCGACGTCGGCACCGTCGCCGGCCTGAAAGCCGGGCTGGAGCACCTTCTCGTAGGCGTCCTGCGGTGTCGAGTAAGCGACGAGGCTGACGTTGCCACTGACCGACCCGTCCGAGCCGGTGCCGGCGTCGGCGGTCGAATCGGAGCCACCGCAAGCGGCGACGCCGAGGCCGAGGACGAGTGCGGCCGAGGCCGCGATAGACGCGCGGAGAGCGCGTCGGCGCTTCGAAGTATTGGATTTCATCTTGACCTTTTCGATTGAGTTGGTGGACAAGGCGCGCGGCACAGTAGCACCATCCGCCGACGTATGTCTACTCACCCGGTCAACAAAGTGGGAAACGCCCTGCGGATCGATTCGGCGGCCCGCCGCGAGCGTGCCCGGGTCCCCCGGGAGCGGTCGCTCCCGGTCCGTCCGGTCGCGCTCAGCGAAGGTCGGTGAGCCAGACGTCGGCGAGCGACTGGGACGCGTTCGCCGCGTCGATCCCGCGCACCGATCGCTCGAGCCCGATCGTCGCGGCGGCGCCGCGGACCGCGGTCAGCAGCGGCGACGACGCGACCCGGCCGACCGCGTTGGCGCCGAGCTCGTCGGCGACTTCGACGGCGCCGGCGACGAGCTGGGCGAACCGATGCCCCGGGACGGGGTCGACGTTCACCTCGACCTGATCGACCCCGGGCCCCAGACCGAGCGGGGTGCCCCACCAGTCGGCGTTGCGGGCGAGCATGACCGAGCCTCCGGTGCGGCCGCGGAACTCGAACGGCCCCGTTCCGGCGGCGTCGATCCGCGCCGGCCGCGCGCCGATCCCGGCCAGCGGCGCCGGCGCGACGAGGCCGAATCGCGGATCGTCGAGCGCTGACGGGAACCCGCGGACCGGCCGGTCGAGGATGAAGCGGACCCTGCCCGGCCGCGGCGAGTCGGCCGCGGTCAGGGCCGGGAGCAGCTGCTGCCCTGCGGCCGAGCGGATCCAGCGATCGACGTTGACGATGACCGCGTCGGCGTCGAGCGGCTCGCCGCTCTGGAAGGCGACGCCGCGGCGGAGCACCGCCGTCCAGACGGTCCGATCCGAGTCGGGGCGGAACGAGCGAACGATCCCGGGCCGGCGACCGGTGTCCTCGAAGGGGCCGGTCTGCCAGGTCCGCAGCGGCTCGTAGACCTGACGCGAGGCGAGCCGCTCGGCGCGGCTGCGCAGGTACAGCGGGTCGAGGGCCTCGATCTCGTCGGCGACCGCGATCCTCAACGTCCCGCCCGGCTCCGGCGAAGAGGCCCGCGCCGGCGGCGGCGACCCGTCCTCGTCATCGCAGCCCGCGAGCGCGAGGACGGCGGCGAGCAGCGGGGCCAGCAGGCCTGCCGCTGCGCGGGCGCGCCCGCGACGAAGTGGCTCAGATCTTGAGCAGGACGATCGTGTTGACGACGAAGAGCACCGCAAAGAAGATCGTCCAGCGATCGAGGTTCCGCTCGACGAGCGAACCGCCGCCGAACGAGCTGCCGCCGCCGCCGATCCCGAACGCGCCGGACAGGCCGGCGTCCTTGCCCGAGTGCAGGAGCACCAGGAAGACGAGGATGATCGAGACCAGGACCTGAACTATTCCGAGAAGCGTCTCCATGTGAGGGCCGCCAGTCTAGCTAGGTAAGCGCGCGACTCGCAGCCCTCTGGGCTGCTCGACTGCGCCGGTCCGCCGGGTCACGCCCCGGCGGTCCTCCTCCGGTCGGCCTCGGCCGCGTCGATCTCCTTGAGGATCGCGATCGCCTCGCGCCGCAGCTCGGCATCCTGGCGCGCGTACTCCTCGTCGGAGAGCTTCTCCTGGGCGTGGTCGAGCTCGGTGTCGCGGATCTCGCGGTACTTGGCCTGCTTGCGGGCCTCGAGCTCGGCGAGGACGGGGTCCTCGAGGCTCGGCTCGACCGGAGCCTCGCGGCGCCGCAGCGGCACCGAGATCCATACCGCCACGGCGACGAGGAGCAGGATCGCGATCAGCAGCTCGAGCAAGGTCGGGACGGCGTCAGCTAACGGGCGCGGTTGAGCTCGCGCGCGAGGCGGGCGCCGTAGACGTCGGAGACGCGCCGGCGGCGTCCCTCCGGGGTCGGCCAGATCGCGAACAGCGCGCCGCCGACGGCGACGATCACGCCGAGCCAGAACCAGACGACGAACGGGTTGACGTTGAAGCGGATCTCGGCGGGCGGCGGGTCGGCGATGTAGCGATCGGCGAGCTGCCGGACCATCTGACCCTGCGCCTGCGCGATCACCGCCTGTACCTGGGGATCGGACTGCTCGGCGCCGGGAAGCTTCGACAGCGCGTCGGCATAGCGCTGGTCCTTCGCGTCGATCACGCGGTCGAAGCTGCTCAGGTCCGGCTGCATCGCGCTCCAGAGATCGCGCGAGAAGCTCTCCGTCTTGCCGACCTCGCTCGTCGCCTCCCCTTCGAAGAAGCTCCGCAGCGGCGCGTTCGGATCGGCGGCCTCACCCGAGTAGTACTCCCGCGACGGGCTCAGCGTCGTGACGTGGCGACCGTCCCTGGTGACATCGAGCAGGGCTCCGAAGGCGAGCTTCTGCTCGGTCCCGTCGATGGTCGTGGTCGGCTTGACGTAGGTGACGGTGTAATCGCCGACCTGGGCCTGATCGCCGGGGCTGAGGCGGATGTCGCGGCTGGTCTGGAAGCTCGAGGAGGCGGCGATGCCGAACAGGGCCAGGACCAGCCCGACGTGGACGACGTAGCCGCCGTAGCGGCGGCGATTCCGGGTCAGCAACGACCCGAGCGCAGCGACGTAGCTGCCGCCGACGAGGCGACGGCGCGCGACGGAGCCGCGCCAGAACTCGGTGACGACGGCGACGATCGTGAAGGTCGCGACGAGGAACAGCAGGTAGGCGGAGATGCTCTCGGACACGCCGATCGTGAGCGCGAGGACGACCGCGGCCACCGCGGTCGCAAGCAGCGGCGCCGCGATCGCCCGCCAGAGTCCGGCCAGCGTCACTCGACGCCAGGCGACGAGCGGTCCGATCCCCATGAAGAGGACGAGGAAGATCGCCAGCGGCGTCGCGTAGCGATCGAACCAGGGAGCCGCGAGCGAGGAAGACTCGCCGGTGACGGCCTCCGAGATCAGCGGGAAGAAGGTCCCCCACGCGACGACGGCCGCCAAGCCGACGAGCAGGACGTTGTTGAGCAGGAAGATCGCCTCGCGGCTGAACAGCGAGTCGAGGCGGCGCTCGGATCGCAGCGAGTCGAGGCGGGAGGCGATCAGGATCGTCGAGCCGATCACGACGATGCCGATCAGCACCAGCAGCGGCGGGCCGACCTTCGATTCGCCGAACGCATGGATCGACTCGAGGACGCCCGAACGGACCAGGAACGTGCCGAGCAGCGACAGCGCGAACGTCGCACAGATCAGCGAGACGTTCCAGACCCGGAGCATCCCGCGTCGCTCCTGGACCATGATCGAGTGCAGGAACGCGGTTCCGGTCAGCCATGGGATCAACGCCGCGTTCTCGACCGGGTCCCAGGCCCAGTAGCCGCCCCAGCCGAGCTCGCTGTAGGACCAGCGGGCGCCGAGCGCGAGGCCGACGGACAGGAAGATCCAGGCGACCAGCGCGAAGCGCCGGGTCGAGCGGATCCAGCTCGCGTCGAGCCGCCGGGTGATCAGAGCGCCGATCGCGAACGCGAACGGGATCGTGAAGAAGACGTAGCCCGAGTAGAGCATCGGCGGGTGCATCGCCATCGCCGGATGGCGGAGCAGCGGCGTCAGCCCGGCGCCCTCCGGCGGGACCGGGTCGGAGGCCGCGAACGGCCAGCTCTCGGCCCCCGGGAAGAAGATGCCCGCGACCATCAGCCCGATGAAGAAGACCGCGACGCCGGCGAGGACCGCTGTCGCCCACGGCACGACCTCGCGGTGACGGTTCCGGGTCAGGTAGAGGACCGCGGCCGAGGCGATCGAGAGCACGAACGCCCAGAGCATCAGCGAACCGGCCTGGCTGCCCCAGAGGGCGGTCAGCTTGTAGAGCAGCGGCGTCGTCGTCGAGGAGTGGTCGGCGACGAGCGCGACCGAGAGGTCGGTGCGCACGAACAGCGTCTCGATCGCAATCACCGCGACGAGGATCAGCCCGCACATCGCGTAGATCGCGCGGCGGGCGGAGACGACCCAGCGACGGTCGCCACGGGTCCCGATCAGCGCCGCGACCGCCGCGTAGACGGCAACCACGAGGGCGGCGATCAACGCCGCCGAGCCGAGTGCGCTCACTGGTCGATCACGACGTGCTCGGGGTCGGCGGCCGCCTCGTCGGCGAACTTCGACGGACACTTCGTGATCAGGCTGTCCTTCTCGGCCATGAACGTCCCGTCCTGGTCGAGCCGGCCGGTGACGATCACTTCGCGCCCCTCACGGAAGGGGTCGGGCACGACGCCGGTGTAGGAGACCGGCAGCGCCTTGCCGCCGCCATCGCGATCGGTGATGTCGAACCGGAGGTCGGTTCCGTCGCGGTGGTAGTCCTTGACCTCGCCGGTGAGCTGGTAGGTCTCGTCGCTCGGGCCCGCGGCGAGCACATCGGAGGGCTCGCGAGCCTCGGTGCCGGCGCTGAACGACGTGTAGATCAGCGCCACCGCCAGGAGCACGGCCGCCGTCAGGGCCACCACGAGACGGATCTTGCGCTTCCGGTCTGGATCCATCGCGGCCGGGATTATCGCAGGCTCCGATCGCCGGTCGGAAGAGCCTCGCGATGGTATGAATAGGCACGATGCCGGCAGCGCGAACGGTCCTGATCACGGGAGCAGCCACGGGGATCGGCGCTGCGACCGCGCGCCGCCTCAGTGCGCAGGGCGAACGGCTCGTCCTCGCCGGTCGCCGCGAGCAGCCGCTTGCCGACCTCGCCGCTGAGATCGGCAGCGACGACGTCCTCGTGAAGACCTGCGACGTCGCCGATCTGGAGCAGGTCGAGGCGCTGGCCGCCGCAGCGATCGAGCGCTTCGGCGGCATCGACGTCGTCTTCGCCAACGCCGGTTTCGGCGCCGCCCGGGGCTTCCTCGAGGAAACCCCCGAGCACTGGCGGGCGATGGTCCTCACCAACGTCCTCGGCGTCGCGTTCACGATCCGCGCAACCCTCCCCCACATGCTCGAGCGCGGCACCGGCCACTACCTGGTCACCAGCTCGATCGCCGGTCGGCGCGTGCTGCCGGGCTCGCTCTACTCGGCGACGAAGTGGGCGGCGACCGCGATCGGCGAGGCACTCCGCCAGGAGCTCCGCCAGATGCACGAGAACGACGCCATCAAGGTGACGCTGATCGAGCCGGGGATGGTCGACACGCCCTTCTTCGACAACAAGCCGACCGGCGCCCTCGAGGCCGACGACATCGCCGCGGCGATCGCCTACGCGGTCTCCCAGCCGGACCGGGTCGACGTCAACGAGATCCTGATCCGCCCGACGTCGCAGTCGAACTGACCCGGAGCGCCGAAGCGGGTGAGGGGAATCGAACCCCCGTCACCAGCTTGGGAAGCTGGTGCTCTGCCATTGAGCTACACCCGCGGGGGCGCTCATTCTAGGCAGCGGGACCCCATCTCTAACCTTCCCGGCCGATGTCGAACCGCGGATTCATCGCCGTGCTCGCCGCGATCGCGTTCATCGCGCTGCTCGCATTCGGACTGATCGCGAAGCGGGGCGCGCAGATCGCGGTCGGCCAGACGGCACCCGACGCGCCGATCGAGCGGCTCGACGGACAGGGGACGATCAGCCTCTCCGACTACCGGGGCAAGTGGGTCCTGGTCAACTTCTGGGCCTCGTGGTGCAAGCCATGCGAGGAGGAGTCGCCGGCGATCGAGTCGTTCGCGAAGAAGCACGACGGGAACCTCGTCGTCCTCGGCATCAACTCCGAGGACAACAGCGTCGACGCGAACGCCTTCATCCACGAGTACGGGCTGACCTGGGACATGGTCAAGGACACCGGCGACCGCAGCGAGGCCTACGGCGTCCTCGGCTTCCCGGAGTCCTTCCTGGTCGATCCGAACGGAAAGCTCGCCCTGATCCAGCGCGGGCCGATGGACGAGCGGTTCCTGAACGAGCAGGTGGCACCGTTGATCACCGCCGCGACGGTGAGGCAATGAGGCGCCTGACGGTCACGCTCGTCGCGGCGATCGCCTGCGCGGCGCTGCTGCCGGCCGCTGCCGCCGCGGCGAACGCCTCGCTTCCCGACATCGAGGACGAGGTGATGTGCACGATCTGCGGCACGACTCTGCAGCTCTCGGACAGCCCTCAGGCGGAACGCGAGCGCGTCTTCATCAACGAGCTGATCGCGGAGGGCAAGACCAAGGACGAGATCAAGGCGGCGCTCGTCGACGAGTATGGCCCCGAGGTTCTCGCGGTCCCCAGCGACGACGGCTTCGACCTGGTCGGCGGCTGGATCCTGCCGGTCGTCGCCGTCCTCGCCGGCGCCACTCTCGTCGCCTTCGCCGCGCGGCGCTGGCGCCGCGACCAGCGCCGCGACGAGGCGGCGGCGGTGCCGGCCGCCGGCCCCGAGCCGGACCCGGTCGACGAGCAGCGACTTCGTGAGGACCTGCGCCGCTACGAGCCCTGACCGCACCGCGACGCGGCCGGTCAGTGCACCGCTCAACGGCGTGGTCAGCGCATCGCTCGGCGGCGCGGGCGGACGACGAGGCTCCGCGGCCGCGAGCTCGCCGGAGCGAGGTAGGGCCAGCGGCGCTCGCGCGGCACCCGGAGGCGGAAGCTGAAGCGCGCCGGCTCCGAGTAGAAGCGGTCGAAGCGGTAGCGCATCCGCCAACGGCCGCGCTGATCGGTGCGGAAGGCGTGGCCGACGGTCCGGTAGCGACGGATCCCCGCCCCGCGAACCTGGAGCTCGACGAGCTTGCCCTTCGGCAGTGCCGCGCCGAGGACGCCGATCCGCCCCCGGAAGACGACCCGTCTGCCGGCGCGAATGCGATCCGGCAGCGGCTCGATCCGGGCGCTGCCGCGCACGGCGACGCGGACCGGTTTCGCCTCGGAGCCGAGCCAGCGACGCGATCCGGCGTAGCGGACGGCGACCGTCCGGCCGGGGCCGCGCGAGAGCCGGGCGTTGACACGACCGTGCTCGTCGGTCGTCAGCGTTCGTCCGATCGGGGCGAGCGAGGAACCGGCGACGAACCGCTCGACGACCTCGACCTCCTGACCCGCCGCCGGATCACCGTCCGCGTCGCGGAGGACGGCTTCGAGCCGCGGCCGCGACCCGTAGCCGATCCGGGCCCGCTCGCGGCCGCCGATCGCCGCCCGTAGCCGCGTTTCGTGGCGGAGCGGGAACCCGACGACCATCGCGCTGCCGTCGGCGCGGGCGGTGCTGGCCGCGGCGTTGCCGGCGGCATCGGTGGCGATGACCCGGAAGACGTAGCGCCCCGGCGGCTCCGAGCTCGAGTCGACGCGAGCCCGCAACTCGCCCCCGGTCCGCTGGGTCGGCAGCTCGCGCCAGCTACCCCCGGCCAGCGGCCGGTAGGCGATCGACCAGGCGGCGAGCCCGGAATGACGATCGAGGGCGGTCGCTCGGATCAGCTCCGGGTCGTCATCGCTCTCGCCGGCGGCGAAGGCGAGCTCGGGAGGCGCGTTGTCGACGTGGATCGTGCGGCTCGTACAACCGGGCACGGCGCCGGCGCCGTAGTCGAAGGCGCAGACGCGGAGCGCGTTCGGGCCGTTCACGAACGGCGCGGCGCGGGTGTCGGCGGCGGCCTCGACAGCAAAGGCGGGTGGGCATGGACGCATCCGCCGCACCTTGGCGGTGCCGGCGATCACGTCGCAGGGGACGGTTCGCGACGGCGGCACGGCGCGGCCGTTGACGGTGACCTCGAAGCGGCGCACTCCCGATCCTTCGTCGGAGGCGACGGCACCGAGCGTGCCGGCACCGCGGTGCCAGCCGGGCGAGCTGAGCGACCCGCCGGCGACCGGGGCCGGCGCCCGCCGGTCGTCGATCGTCAGCCCGACCGATCGCAGCCAGGCCTTGGCGCGATCGCTCGACGGGCAGCCGCTCCGGGCATCGCAGGCGAGCGTCGCGGCGAAGCCCGCGCGGCCGCCGTCGCCGAGCTCGCGGCCGTAGCGCTCGAAGCCGGTCGCGCCGTCGCGGCCGGTCGCGATCCGCCCGACCTCCTCACCGCGGTCGCCGAGGAACGAGAGCCGCGCCTCGTGGCCCGCATCGTTGCGGAGACGCGCCTCGACGTCGGCGGCAACGATCCTCGCCCCCGCCGGCGCCAACCATGAGATCCGCCCGTAGCGTCCCTTCGGCGAGCCGGTGATCGGGCGGATCTGCAGCGCGTTTGCATCCTCGTCCTCCTCGCAGCGGTAGAGGAAGCCGTAGTCGCCGCCGTTGACCCGGTCGAAGCGGGCGTCCGCGAACTCGCGGTTCGAGCGATCGCACTGGACGACGTCGTACTGCCCGGCGGCCGCCGACGAAGGCGCGATGCAGGCGATCAGCAAGGCGATCAGGCAGAGGACGAGCGGCACGGCTGCCGGGAAACGGCGGTCGGGGCGGTTCTTGATCATCGGCGGGGTGCTCCTCGGTCGGGATCGGCGCGCGGGTTGCGGCGCTGTTCCCGGTGAAGCCCGGGCCGCCGGCCCGCGCCCCGCGCCGGCTCAGCGCCGCGCCGCGGCGGCGACGAGCGCCTCGAGGACCGCGCCGGCGGGGCGCCGGTCCGCGGCGCAACGATCGGCGAACGCGCGCAGGAACGCCCGCCGCCCGCCCCTCGACAGCGCCGGGAGGATCAGATCGAGCTCATCGGCGAGGGCAGGGTCGCGCGCGAGCGCGGCGCGCACGGCGCGCGCTTCGTCGGGCGCGAGCCCGTCCTGATCGAACGCAGGCATCCGTGATCCTCAACCCCGGCGCCGCGATCCATGCCCCCCGGGCGCTCCGGTCCCCGATCAGGCTCGCTCGCCGTCGTCGATCAGGGTGCGAGCGACGGCGAAGAGCTCGAGACCGCGCTCGCCGTCGGGATCGATCCTCACCTCGGTCCCGCCCGGATAGCGGACGCGGGCGAACGGCCGGCTCCGAATCCTTCGGCGACGCAGATAGGCGCGGCCCTCCTCCGAGTAGGAGCTGACCCGGTCGAGGAGGAAGCGGTGCGGCTTCTCGATCATCCGAACCCGCCGGCGAGTCGACGCAGGGCCTCACGAAGGTCGCAGAGGACCAGCGACGCAAGCGAGAACCGGTCGGCGATGCCGATCGCCGTCGCGCTCTCGCCGCGCACGGCGAAGAGCTCGCCGGCGTCGATCGCCACATGGACGTGCTCGGCATCGCCGCGGACAGGGTCGGCGGCGGCGCGCCAGAGGCGCTCGGCCTGACCCGCCCAGTCCGCATCGGCGGTCGCGGCCAGGACATCACCCGCCGGCGAGATGAGCGCACATGCGCGGAGGCCGCCGGAGCCCTCGATCAGCCCGGCGACGAGGTCCTCGGCACGCCGATCGGTCGCCGTCATCGCGGGCCGCGCCTGCTTCCATCCTTCACCTGCGGGAAAATAGCGTCGTGGATCTCGCTCGAGGCTCCTGGATCACGATCGTCGCGATCTGCCTGATCGCGGCACTGCTCGTCGCCATCAACGGCTACACCGGCTACGCGATCACCCTGATCGCGGTCGGCCTCGCCGCGGCCGTGAACCTGACCTAGCCGATCTAGCCTTCCCGGCCCGGCCCGGTTCCCTCGCCGGGGCGGTACGACTCCTCGGGCTCGACGTGGATCAGGACGTCGCAGTTGTTGAACTTCGACTCGATCGCGTCGCGGAGGCGATGCGCCTCGCGGTGCGCGTCCTCGAGGCTCGTCCCGGACCGGAACTGGACGTGGAGATCGACATGCCGCCGCGACCCGGCCCGGCGGCCGCGCAGCCGGTGATAGCCGGCCATCTCCGGAGGCCGGGCAGTCGCGATGACCTCCTCGATCAGGTCCATCTCCGGCTCCGGTAGGGCCTCGTCCATCAGCACCCGTCCCGAGCGGAGCATCAGCCGCACGCCGGTCGCGACGATCGCACCGGCGACGAGCAGCGCCGCGATCGAGTCGAACGACGCCTCTCCGGTCACCTCGACGAGGACGAGCCCGACGAGGACGGCGACCGAGGTCAGCGCATCGGCTCGCAGGTGGGCGGCATCACCCTCGAGCGCCGGCGACTCGAGCTCGCGGGCCCGGCGGTACAGATAGCCGGAGACGATCAGGTTGACGACGATCGAGCCGGCGATGATCGCGATGCCGATCCCGACCGACTCGACCTCGGAGCCGTTGATGAGCCGCCGCACGGCCTCGGCGACGATGATCACCGCGCCGAGCAGGATCAGCATCGCCTCGGCGCCGGCGGCGACGTTCTCGGCCTTCTCGTGACCGTAGGGATGGTCGGCGTCAGCCGGCGCCTCGGCCTTGCGGACCGAGACGAGCGCGATCAGCGAGGCGACCAGGTCGATCGCCGAGTGGATCGCCTCGGTCAGGATCGCGATCGAGCCGGTGAGGACGCCGGCGATGACCTTGAGGACGATCAGGACGCAGTTGGAGACGACCGAGAGCCAGGCCGCCCCGGCCCGCGTCGTGGTCATCGCCCCGGGCCGATCGCTTCCATCAGCGCCCGCGTGGCGCGTCCCCGATGCGAGATCGCATGCTTCTCCGCGGGACTGAGCTCGGCCATCGTTCGGCCGTCGCCGAGATCGTCGGGGATGAACGCCGGGTCGTAGCCGAAGCCGCCGTCCCCGCGCGGGCTCTCGGCCAGCCGCCCCTCGCAGCGCCCCTCACGAAGCGTCTCGGCGCCGTCTTCGTCCACGTAGGCGATCGCGCAGACGTAGGCGACGGCGCGGTCTTCGGTCCGGCCGACCTCGGCGAGGAGCAGATCGAGGTTCTCGGCGTCGGTCGCATCATCACCCGCGTAACGGGCCGAGCGGACGCCGGGAGCCCCGCCGAGCGCGGCGGCGGCGATTCCCGAATCGTCGGCGATTGCCGCACGGCCGGTCTGCTCACGGGCGGCGCGGGCCTTGCCGAGCGCATTCGCCGCGAACGTATCGCCGTCCTCGGGCGGCAGCTGGACCGAGTCCGGGAGCGGCTCGAGCTCGAAGCCGGCGAGGATCTCGCCGATCTCTTCGAGCTTGTGAGGATTGCGGGTGGCGACCACGATCGACCGCCCGGGCGGCCGCCCGCTCACGCCCCCGTCGCCTCCGCCTGGACGCCGCGGAGCTGAGCGATGCCGCCTTCGGCTAGGGCGAGGAGCTCGTCCAGGGAGGCACGTGAGAGCGGCGTCTGCTCGGCGGTCGCCTGGACCTCGACGAGCCCGCCGTCACCGGTCATGACGACGTTGGCATCGACCTCGGCGCGCGAGTCCTCGGCGTAGTCGAGGTCGCAGAGGGACGCCCCGTCGACGACCCCGACGCTGAGCGCAGCGACGGTGCCGGTGAGCGGCAGCGATGCGAGCTCGCCGCGGGCGACGAGCTCGGCGAGCGCGAGCTCGAGCGCCACGTAGGCGCCGGTGATCGATGCGCAGCGGGTCCCGCCGTCGGCCTGGAGGACGTCGCAGTCGATCCAGACCGCCCGCTCGCCGAGCGCCTCGAAGTCGACGACTACGCGGAGCGCCCTGCCGATCAGCCGCTGAATCTCGATCGAGCGGCCGTCCGGGCGTCCCCGCTTCGAATCCCGCTGCTTGCGCTCGCCGGTCGAGGCGGGGAGCATCGCGTACTCCGCCGTGACCCAGCCGACACCGCGACCACGCAGCCAGCGCGGCACCTCCTCCTCGATCGAAGCGGTGCAGATCACCCGCGTCTCGCCGATCGAGATCAGCGCTGAGCCGTGCGCGGTGCGGACGAAGCCGGGCTCGATCGTGACCGGGCGCATCTCGGCGGGCGAGCGCTCGTAGCTTCTTCCCTCCGCGGCCACGCGGGGAGTCTCCCAGATCGGCGGCCGCCCGCCGGAGCGGGCGGCCGGTCCGCCGGCTCAGCCGCCGAACGTGATCTTCTGGACCCCCTGGATGATCTTCTTGGTGATCGCCTCGGCCAACTCCTTCCCGATTCCGGAGAGGCTGCCGAGGCCGCCGACGGCGGCGACCATGCCACCCATCAGGGCCGCGACGAGCAGGACGAGGCCGACGTACTCGACCGTGCCCTGGCCCGACTCCGACGCGAGGCGCCTGCGCACCCCGGCGGCGGCGTTCGCTGCCCGGCAGTGGACGAGACCGAACATTGCGTACATCGCTGACTCCCTTCCCGGCGCGATGCCGGTTCGATTGACCGCATCGATGCTTCGCGCGGCGGAAAGACCGATCAAGACCGCCGTGTGCCGATCCTCGGAGTGGCAGTGCCGACCCTGTGAAATCGCCGTCCGGCGATCGCCTCCGATCGCGTAACCTGCGGCGGCCGATGGCTCGTTGGAGAGGGATCTTCGGTCGCAAGGGCAAGCGCGACGCTGAACCCGCTGCGGAATCGCAGCCCGTCGACGACCCCGGAACCGCCGTTCATCCCTGGACCGGCAAGCGCGCCCCGGAGTCGGCGCCGCCCGCAGGGGACCCTTACGGCACCGGCGACTGGGAGAGGGTCCCCGAGACCGACACGAACGGCGAGGACAACGACGAGTCGCGCCCGGTCGTGATCGAGCCCGACACCGGGACCGCCGAGTGGGCGCCCCCCTCGCCGGTGGCCGGACGCAGACGGGAGCCGGAGCCGCCGAGCACCGAACAGCCGCTCGAGGAGGACGTGGAGCCGGCGCCGGATGCCGAGGCCGAGGTGGAAGCCGAGCCGGAGCCGGAGCCCGAGCCGGAGCCGGATGCGAACGCCGAAGCAGTGTCCGAGCAGGAGCAGGAACCCGAGGAGGAGCCGGCTGCGGCGCCGGCCCCGGAAGGCGACGAAGCGGGTGACACCGGCGATCGGATCCGGGTCGCAGCCGACGACGCCGCCCGGGTGGCCGAGATCCGCTCGCACGACGAGATCGTCGCCCTCGAGCGCAACCTCGAGCAGGAGAAGGCCAGCGCCCGAGCCGAGATCGAGGACCTCGCCTCACGGCTGCGCGAAGCGGAAGGGCGCGTCCAGCAGGCCGAGGAGCGCGCAGCGGAGATCGCCGCCGAGAAGGAGGCGGTCGAGACCCGCGCCCGGGAGCAGGCGACTCAATGGCTGCGCGGCCAGGTGACGAAGCTGAAGGCGGAGGCACAGCAGCGCGTCCGCGAGGAGGTCGAGCGGATTCGCGCCGAGGCGGCCGCAGCCGCCGACAACCCCGACGCCGCGGCCAGCGGAGCCGAGGCGGAGGGGTTGCGCAGCGAGCTTCAACTCGCCCGCGAGGAGGCGGACGCGCGAGTGGCCGAGGCACGCGACAGCGGCCGCCGGGAGGCGCTCGAAGGACCTGGTGGCGAGGAGATCGAACGCCGGATCGATGCCGCTCGGGCCGAGCTCGAGGCCGAAGCCGAGCGGAACGCCGAGCCACACCGTCGGGAGCTCGAGCGGCGGGCGCTCGCCGCCGCCGAGAAGCAGACGGCCGAGCGGATCGCCCGAATCGAGGCCGACGCCGACGAGCGCGTCCACGCCGAGGTGGCGATCGCCCGGAAGGCGGCCGAGGAGCGCTTCTCGGAGCTGCTCGGCGAGCGGGAGCGGGAGCTGCAGCAGGAGCGTGAGGCGCGGGCGACGGCCGTCGCCGAGTCCCACGAGCGCCTCGGTCAGATCGAGCGCCAGGCGACCGAGGCGGCGGAGCGCGTCACCGCCGCCGAACGCGCGCTCGAGGAGGAGAAGGTGAAGCTGCGCGAGGAATCGCAGCGCCGGGCCAAGGTCGACGCCGAGCAGGCGCGGGCCGTCGCCGAGGCCGCGGCGGCCGAGCGGATGCGCGACCGCGAGGAGGAGCTGAGCGACGCGATCGCCGCCGCCAAGCAGGCCGAGAAAGACGTGCAGTCGAAGGTGGATGCTGCCGAGGCGAAGGCCCGGGCCGCCGAGGAGCACTCGCGCGAGCTCGAGGCCGAGGCGGCGGCAGCGATCAGCGAGGTCCGGCAGGCGGCCGCCGACTGGCTTCGCGATCAGACCAAGGCGATCCGGGCCGAGGCGGAGCGGAACGCCCGCGCCGGCGACTCCGGCTGAGCGACGCGGACGGCGAAGCCCTCAGAGTGCCCCGCGCCAGGCGTCGAGCGCGCCGACGCGGTCGGCCGTCGCCGCGACGAGCGGAGTCGGATCGACGCTGACCGCCGGCGGCCCTCCGGCCAGGGCATGGACCGTCTCGACCACCGACCCCGCCAGCGCGCGACGGTCGTAGCCGCCTTCGAGGCAGACCATGACCGGCGCGCCGACCTCCTGGCCGAGCTCGCGGACGACGGCTGCCATCGAGCCGTAGTCGTGGTCGCTCAGCAGGCAGCTCCCGAGCGGATCGGCCGCGTGAGCGTCGTAGCCCGCCGAGACGACGAGCAGGTCGGGGCGCCAGCGTCGCACCACCGGGGCGACGACGTGCTCGAGAAGGCCGACGAACTCGTCGGCCCCGGCCCCGGGCGGGACCGGCATGTTCAGCGTCATCCCAGCCCCGGCGCCGCTGCCGGTCTCGCTCGCGGCCCCGGTGCCGGGGTACAGCGGGCTCTGGTGGATGCTCGCGTAGAGCACGTCGGCGCGGCGGTCGAAGATCTCCGCGGTGCCGTTGCCGTGGTGGACGTCCCAGTCGAGGATCAGGACGCGGGCGGCGTCGCACGCCGCGATCGCGTGAGCGGCGCCAACGGCGGCGTTGTTGAACAGGCAGAAGCCCATCGCGCGATTCGACTCGGCGTGATGGCCGGGTGGGCGCAGGCCGCAGAAGACGAAGTCCTGCTCGCCGGCCAGCAGCGCCCGGGCGCCCTCGGCGGCGGCCCCGGCCGCGCGCAGCGCCGCCTCCCACGACTCGCGGACGACGACCGTGTCGAGATCGATGGCACCGCCTCCAGCGGCACAGAGCTGCTCGATCGCATCGACGTGGCCAGCGCCGTGGACCCGGGTCAGCCAGGATCGCTCCGCCGGCGGCGGGTCGGCACGCCGAAGCGAAGGCCAGCCGGCCTCCTCGAGGGCAGCCTCGATTGCCGTGATCCTGCCGCCGTTCTCCGGATGCGGGCCCGTGTCGTGGCGAAGCGACGACGGATGGTGGAGATATAGACCCATCGGCTGCGGATACGGTACTGCCGCCTTGCCGACCAGCCACGCCTATGAGCCGGGATCGAACGGGACCGCCGACGTCGCCGTGGTCGGCGGCGGAGCGGCGGGGCTCCACGTCGCTCTCGAGGCGGCCGAGGCGGGCGGCAGCGTCGTCGTCATATCCCGAAAGCCGCTGACCGAGACGGCGAGCTTCCGGGCGCAGGGCGGGCTCGCCGCGGCGATCGCCCCCGACGACTCCCCCGCCCGCCACGCCGAGGACACCCTCAACGCCGGGCGCGGCCTCTGCTTCCCCGCCGCCGTCGAGGTTCTCGTCGAGGAGTCCCCGGCCGCGGTCGAGGCGCTGATGCGACGCGGCGTCGAGTTCGACCTCGATACCGGCGGCGAGCTGGCGCTCGGCCTCGAGGGCGGCCACTCCGCACGCCGAATCGTCCATGCCGGGGGGGCCGAGACGGGGCGCGCCCTGACCAGCCGGCTCGCCGAGCTCGTCGCCGGACACGAGCGGATCGAGGTGCTCGAGGACGCCTCGGCCCTGGCGCTCTGGTCGGAGGGCCGGCGCTGCCACGGGGTCCTCACCGATCGCGGACCGATCGGCGCGCTCGCGACCGTCCTCGCCACCGGCGGCGGCGCCGCGCTCTGGGAGCGTTCGACGAACCCGCGCGGCGCGATCGGCGCCGGCACGATCCTCGCCCACGGCGCCGGCGCGGAGCTGGCCGACCTCGAGCTCTGCCAGTTCCACCCGACGGCGCTCGCGCTCCCCGGTCAGCGTCACGACGGTTGGCTGATCACCGAGGCGGTCCGCGGCGAGGGGGCGCTCCTGCTCGACGCCGACGGGCGCCGCTTCACCGACGAGCTCGCGCCGCGCGATCAGGTGACGGCGGCGATCATCGACCGGATGGCCGCCGACGGGACGGCCGCTGTCTCGCTCGATCTGCGCCCGGTCCCGCTCGATCGCTTCCCGACGATCACCCGGACGCTCGGCTCGCTCGGCATCGACCCGGGACGCGAACCGGTGCCGGTCGCCCCGGCCGCCCATTACCTGATCGGTGGCGTCCGAACCGACCTCGACGGCCGGACGACGCTGCCCGGCCTGCTCGCGGTCGGCGAAGCAGCATGCACCGGCCTTCACGGCGCCAACCGGCTCGCCTCCAACTCGCTCAGCGAATGCTTCGTGTTCGGCAGCCGCGCGGCCGGCGCGGCGCTCGCCGGCGGCGACGATCCCTCGCCGCCGGACCCCGATCCGCAGCCGACCTTCCCGGCCCCGACCGACGCGACGAGGCGGGCCGTCTGGGAGCTGGCCGGCCCGGTCCGCGACCCCGCCCGGCTCGCCCGCCTCGGCGAGGACCCCTATCCACTGGCGCGGATGATCGCCGCCGCGGCGCTGGTCAGGACGGAGTCGCGAGGCGTGCACCGGCGCAGCGACCGGCCGCTCGTCGATCCCGATCTCGACCTCCGCCACAGCGTCGTCGCGGCGGATGGGACGCTGCGGCTCGAACGCTGGCCGCCGTCGCCGGTCAATGCGGGCTTAACCCAGGCTTAACGTCGCTAGATGCGGAATCAATGTGGCAACCGTCACACTTCCGTGCGCGGGGGGGTAACCGCGGACCAGGAAAGGTTCAGGGAGCCCATGTATCAATTCAGCCGATCGATCTATCGGGAGCTTGCCCCGAGGATCGCGGACACCAGCAACGCCGGATGCGCGAGCAAGCAGCAGATCCTCAGTGCCTGCGAGGGAACGATGCGGCGGCTCCTCAACGATCGCCGTTACTTCGCACGGCCGACGAAGGCACTCTTCACGGAGCTGCGCGGCCACTTCCCAATCGGCGAGCAGCTGTTCGTCTTCCAGGTCGTCGACCGCAACGTCAAGCTCGCGCTCCGCTACCTCGACGAGGTGCCGCCGGAGGAGCTCGCCCAGCTCGTCGAGCGCGAGTGCAAGGCGCACACGCGCCGCGGCACGCCGTGTCAGCGGGAGCCGCTGCCCGGGCGCGACTACTGCCCGTCCCACAAGCACCTCGAGGAGGACATGCCGATCGGCGAGGTCGAGCGGACCGGCGCCGAGGAGCTCGAGCTGGTCGCCTGACCCTCCGGCCCGATGTAATGGCCCGGTGCTGCTGGGCGTCGACGTAGGAGGAACCTTCACCGACGCCGTCCTAACGGACGGCAGCCGGATCCACACCGCGAAGGCCCCGACGACGCCGGACGACCAGTCCCGCGGCGTCGCCGAGGCGATCGAGGCCGTCCTGGCGGCCGCCGGCGCCGGACCCGCAACGGTGACGCGGTTCGCGCACGGGATGACCGTCGGCACGAACGCGCTGCTCGAGCGGCGCGGCGCCCGCACCGCGCTGATCGCGACGGCGGGCTTCACCGACCTGCTCGAGATCGCCCGCCAGAACCGCCCGTCGCTCTACCGGCTCTGCGAGGACCGCCCTGCCCCACTCGCTCCCCCCGGGATGCGGATCGGTGCCTGCGAGCGGATCGGCCCCGACGGCGTCGTCACGCCGCTCGAGGATCGCGAGATCGAGCGGATCGGCGACGAGGTCGACCGCCTGGAGCCGGAGTCGGTCGCGATCTGCCTGCTCTTCTCGTTCGCCGAGCCCGCCCACGAGCGACGCCTCGCCGCCGCGCTCCGCGAGCGGTTCCCGGGCCTCCACGTCTCGGTCTCCTCCGAGGTCCTGCCCCGCTTCCGCGAGTACGAGCGCTGCGCGACGACCGTCCTCGACGCCTACCTCTCGCCACTCCTGGGCGGCTACCTGAGACAGCTCGCTGAGCGCTGCCGCGAGCTCGGCGTGCCCGGTCCGCTCGTCATGCAGTCGTCCGGCGGCGTCACCGATGCCGAGCGGGCCGCAGCGGGTGGAGCGTGGAGTGTCCTCAGCGGGCCCGCCGGGGGCGCCGTCGGCGCCGGGCTGATCGCCGCGGCCTCGGGGAGCGGCGACGCCCTCGGACTCGACATGGGCGGCACGTCGTGTGACGTCTGCGTCGTCGCCGACGGCCGCGTCGGCCGGACCGAGGCGCGCGAGTTCGACCGCCGGCCGATCCAGCTGCCGATGGTCGACGTCCACACCGTCGGCGCCGGCGGCGGCTCGGTCGCCTGGCGCGATCGCGGCGGGGCGCTGCGGGTCGGACCGCGATCGGCCGGCGCCGAGCCGGGACCGGCCTGCTACGGACGGGGCGGGACCGAGCCGACCGTCACCGACGCCAACCTGCTGCTCGGCTACCTCGACCCCGAGGCCGGTCTCGCCGGCGGGGTCGCGCTCGATCGAGCCGCCGCCGAGGCTGCCGTCGGCACGCTCGCCGAACCGCTCGGGCTCGGACTGGTCGAGGCCGCCGCCGGCATCCACGAGGTCGCCAACCACGAGATGCTCCGGGCGCTGCGGGTGATCACCGTCGAGCGCGGGATCGATCCGCGCCGGTTCGATCTGCTGCCGTTCGGCGGCGCCGGACCGTTGCATGCCGCCGCGATCGCCACCGAGCTCGGCATCGACCGGGTCATCTGCCCGCGCTCGGGCGGGGTCCTCTCCGCGCTCGGGCTGGTCTGCGCCGAGCGCCGCCGCGACACGACGCGCACGGTGATGATCGCCGGCGACGATCTCACCGCCGACGCGATCGCCGCCGCAGTCGAGGCCACGCGCGCGGGGCTCGAGCAGGATTCCGATCGGACGGGCCCGGACGCGACCCTCGAGGCGACCTACGAGCTGCGCTACCGCGGGCAGTCGTTCGAGATCCCGGTCGATGCACCGCTCCGCCCCGACCCGGAAGCGCTCGTGGAGGAGTTCGCCGCCGAACACGAGCGGCGCTATGGCTACCGCGAGGCCGGCGGCGCGGTCGAGCTGGTCAACATCCGCCTCGCCGCCCGCGAACCGCTCGCCGACTTCGAGCCGACCGCCGACGGCGCCCGCGTGCCGCGGCGCGGGACGCGCATCGCGCACCTCGCCGGGACCGAGACCGAGGTCGAGGTCGTCGCCGGCGAGCCGCCGCCCGGCTTCGCGCTCGCCGGCCCCTGCGTCTTCGAGCTGCCCGAAACAACCTTCCTCGTCCCCGCCGGCTGGCGGACCGAGGTCGACGCCGCCGGCACGATCGTCGCGGCCCGGGAGCCCGGTCCCACGTGAGCGCCCCACCGATCGACCCGATCGCCCTGCAGGTGCTGAGCGGTGGCCTGCGCTCGATCTGCGACGAGATGGGAGCGGTCCTCGTCCGTGCTTCCTACTCCCCGAACATCAAAGAGCGCCATGACTGCTCGACGGCGCTGTTCGACGCCGGCGGCGAGCTGGTCATGCAGGCCGAGCACATCCCCGTCCACCTCGGGTCGATGCCGGCAGCCGTCGAGGCGGTCGCGGCGCTGGCCGATCCCGATCGGGTCGCGGCCGATGACCTCTGGATCCTCAACGACCCCTTCCGCGGCGGCACCCACCTCCCCGATATCACGCTCGTCTCGCCGCTCGTCATCTCCGGTGAGCTCCGCGGCTGGGCCGCGAGCCGCGCCCACCACGCCGACGTCGGCGGGCCGACGCCGGGGAGCATGCCCGCCGACTCGCAATCGCTGGCCGAGGAGGGTGTCGTGATCGAGCCGCAGCGGGTCGATGACGACGGCTTCGCCGCGATCGCGAGCCGGATGCGGCGCCCCGACCAGCGGCTCGCCGACCTCCGCGCCCAGCGCGCCGCGAACCGCCGCGGCCAGGCGCGGATCGCGGAGCTATCCGAACGGCTCGGGACCGAACGGCTCGCCGCCGGCATGACCGCCGTCCTCGACTACGCGGAGCGCCGGAGCCGCGATGCGATCGCCGCGCTCGCCGACGGCACCTACGAGGCCGCCGACGCGCTCGAGGCCGCCGGCGGCGGCGAGATCCCGCTCCGCGTCCGGGTCCTGATCGACGGCGAGGAGATCCGCGTCGACTTCAGCGGCTCGGCGCCGCAGGTCGCCGGCAACCTGAACTGCCCGCTCCCGGTCACGCGGGCGGCCACCCTGTTCGCGATCCGGGCGCTGACCGATCCCGACGCCCCGGCCTCGGCGGGAGCCTTCCGGCCGGTCACGATCGATGCACCGGCCGGATCGGTGCTCAACGCCAACCCGCCGGCCGCGGTGGCGGCCGGGAACGTCGAGACCTCGAGCCGCGTCGCCGACCTGCTCTTCGCCGCGCTCGCGGAGGTCGCCGACGGGCCCGCCCAGGGACAGGGGACGATGAACAACCTGACGCTCGCGGGCTCCGATCGCCACGGCGAGTTCACCTACTACGAGACGATCGGCGGCGGCCAGGGGGCCTGCCCGGAGGCGCCGGGGCCGAGCGCCGTCCACGTCGCGATGTCGAACACGCTCAACACCCCGGTCGAGGCGCTCGAGAGCGAGCTGCCCGTCCGGATCACGGAGCTGGCGTTGCGCCGCGGCAGCGGCGGGACCGGCCGGATGGCGGGCGGCGACGGCGTCGTCCGCGAGCTCGAAGCGCTGGCGCCGCTCCGCTTCACGCTGATCACCGAGCGTCGCGCTCGTGCCCCGCGCGGCCGGGCGGGCGGGAGCGACGGCGATCGCGGCCGCAACAGTCGCAACGGAGAGCCGCTTGCGGCGAAGTGCCAGGGCCGCCTGGAGCCGGGTGACGTGCTCCGGATCGAGACGCCCGGCGGTGGCGGCCTAGGCCCTCCGCCGGCCGCCTGATGACCCCTGCAAGACAATGTGCGAGTCGTAACTTATTTGCCGTTGAGGTGGACCTCCTCTAGACTCGCGGCCCTCCGACGGGCCCAAAAGCGGCCCCGGTAGGGTCGCCTCGTCCGAGTCTCGCGACCCCGCCCGAAACCACGACCCCGGACGCAGAGAAACCATGCCAATCGCTTTCAAGGAATGGTCCGTCACTGTGCGTGCGCTCGCCGAGGGCGAGCAGCTCGTAACCCTTCGCAAGGGCGGCATCCGCGAGGAGAACAAGCACTTCGAGCTCGAGCACGAGCAGTTCTTCCTCTATCCCACGTTCGACCACCAGCGCAACGACCTCGTCCGTGAGTCGCACCACCCGGAGCTGCGCCGGGCCCTCGAGGAGGGCGTCTGGCCGGATGAGGAGCCGCCGCCGCGGGCGCTCCTGCAGGACGGCGGGATCCCGCAGCCCGATCGCGTCCGGATCCGCGCCTGGGCCGAGGTCGTCGACCACTTCACGACGGACGATCCCCGGATCGTCGACTCGCTGAGCCCCTACCACGTCTGGACGCAGGACTACGCGCGCAAGCGACTGCGCTGGAAGCGGACCCACCCGCTCCACGTGCTCCTGCTCAAGGTCCACCGGATCCCGAGGCCGGTGACGGTCCGCGTCCGCGACGAGCACATCGGCTGCCACTCCTGGATCGAGATCGATCGCGACCTGCCGTTCGAGGGCGTCCCGGTCATGGCCGACGAGGAGTTCGATCGCGCTGCGCAGGCGATTCGTGCCACCTGCGGGGCCGGCGAGGCCGAGCAGGAGCCGGAGCCCACGTTCGCTTGAACGACGGCGCGGCGGATTGACTGACCGCGCGAACGCCGAGGCCGGCGCCGGAGGCGCGCTGGTCGTCGGCATCGGCGGGGGCGGCGACGTCGTCGGCGCCCTTGCGATCGCCCGCGAGATCGAGCGGGCTGGACGCCGGATCGAGCTCGGCGGCGTCGCCTGGGAGCGGTTCGCGGTCGATCCCCACCACGCGGGCCCGCGGCCGCTCGAACACCTCGGCGGGATCGAGCGGATCGGGGCTGCGGCAGCGCTGACCGGCGGCGACGGGAGGACGCCGGAGGGCGTCCGGCTGGCCGAGGCCGGCGTCGCCGCCCACCTGGGTCGCCCGGTCGCGCTCGTCGACGTCAACGGCGGGCCCGCCTCGATCGCCGCCGCGATCGAGGCCCTCGCCGACCGGCTCCGGTGCGACCTCGTGGTCCTCCTCGACGTCGGCGGCGACGTGCTCGCGACCGGATCGGAGCCGGGCCTGTCGAGCCCGCTCTGCGATGCGCTGCTGCTCGCCGCGGCCGCCCACCTCCCGGAGCGGTTCGCCGTCCTCGGCTGTGCCTTCGGCGCCGGCTGCGACGGCGAGCTGACCGTGGCCGAGGTGCTCGGGCGGGTCGCCGTCCTCGCTCGCGACCAGGCCTGGACGGGGACCGTCTCACCCGCCGCCGACGCCGCCCGGGAGATCGTCGCCGTCGCCGGCGAGGTCCCGACCGAGGCGAGCCTGCTCGCCGCCCGCTGCGCGCTCGGCGAGACCGGGCCGGCGCCGATCCGCGGCGGTCGCCGGACGGTCGAGCTCGGACCCGTCGGAGCGCTCGGCTTCCTGTTCGACGCCCGCCTGGCGATCGGGTCGGCCGCGCCGCTCGCCGAGCTGGTCAGCGAAGCCGGCTCGATCGAGGAGGCGCGTGCCGCGATGGCCGGCCGCGGGATCCGCACCGAGCTCGACTACGAGCGCGAGCGCGTCGCGGCGGTCAACGCCTGATCGGCCACGCGGAGCCGGACCGGAGCATGAACGCGACGCCGTCCATAGACTCCGCGGCCATGGAGGGAACACGAACGACCCGCGCGCGGCGGAGCCTGACCCGCGGCTTCCCGCTCTTGGCGCTGACTGCCGTCCTCTCGCTTCTCGCGCTGCCCTCGCTCGCGTCGGCGGGCCCCACCGACTGGACCGAGCTCCGGACCCTCAACATCGCCCACCAGGGCGGTGAGGACGAGGCGCCGTCGAACACGATGTACGCATACGACCGCGCGATGCGACTCGGCTCCGACATGCTCGAGACCGACATCCACGTGACGAGCGACGGCAAGATCGTGGTCATCCACGACTCGACCGTCGACCGGACCACGAACGGCACCGGCAGCGTCTACGACATGACCCTTGCGCAGATCCAGAAGCTCGACGCGGGCTACTGGCTCGTGCCCGGGAAGGGAACCGACCACTCCTCCCGCCCCGACGCCGACTATCCGTTCCGCGGCGTCCGCACCGGCGAGGTCAAGCCGCCGCCCGGCTACAAGCCCGCCGACTTCCGAATCGTGAGCCTGCCCCAGGTCATGAAGAAGTACCCGGACGTCCCGATCAACATCGAGATCAAGGGTCAGTCCGACGCCAACGTCGCGTCGTACATGCACAACGCCGAGGTGCTCGCCGACTACCTGAATCGCCTCGGCCGGACTCGCGGGATCGTCGTCGCGTCCTTCAACGACGCGGCGCTCGCGCGCTTCCACGAGCTGGCGCCGCAGATCGACACCGCTCCCGCGACGGCGGCTGTCGCCGGCTACGTCCTCGGCAACACCCCGCCCCCCGAGGGCTCGAAGGTCTTCCAGGTCCCGATGACGTTCAGCGGCATCCCCGTCGTCACGCCGGAGTTCGTCGCCAAGGCGCACAGCGACGGCTACGCCGTCCACCCCTGGACGATCGACGACGAGCCGACGATGAAGTACCTCTTCGAACTCGGCGTCGACGGGATCATGTCGGCGCAGCCGATGCGGCTGGAGAAGGCCATGTGCAACATGGACGTCTCCCGCCCGCCGCTGCCCGCGAGCTCACCGGGCAAGCACTGCACGAAGAAGTCGTCGATCGCCTGCGACGTGCGGGCGAACGCGCTCTACCTCGGCGGAGATGCGACGGTGGGCATCAGGCGCCGCGACAACTTCGACAGCCGCTGCGCGGGCACCGTCGCACTCGAGACCAAGGCGGGCAAGCGCCTGGCGAAGGGCCGGTTCAACTTCGGCTGGTTTCCTCCGCCCGGCGGACTCGACCGTCGTCAGAGCGTGATCGATTCGACGCCGAAGCTCCGGAAGGCGGTCCGGAACGGCAAGCCGATCCGCGCGGTCGTCCAGCCCTACGACGCGTTCGTGACCCGGACCCTCTTCCCGGCGCCCTAGTCCTCAGCCGGCCAGCGCCGCCCGCACGAACTCGACGTCGGCGCGCAGCGCCTCGACCTCGCGCGGGGTCTCGACGACGGACGGCGCGGCGGCGGCCCGGATCATGTGCCCGAGGACGTCGAGATCGATCGTCCCGGCGCCGATGTTCGCGTGGCGGTCGGCACCGGTCCCGGGCGGGTCACGGGAGTCGTTGACGTGAAGCAGGTCGATGCCGCCGGTGATCGCGATCACCCGCTCGACGGCGTCGGCAAGCTCCTCCCCGGCGGCGTGGGCATGACAGGTGTCGAAGCAGAAACCGATCTCGACGTCGGTGTCGGCTCCCGCTACCTGCTCCCAGAGCCGCGCCAGCGCGTCGAAGCGGCGCGCGACCGCATGGTCGCCGCCGGCGGTGTTCTCGAGGTAGACGGGCACATCCGACTCGAGCATCTCGAGCGTTCGCGACCAGCGGCCGACGCCGGCTTCGAGGCCGTCCTCGGAATGGCCGGGATGGACGACGACGGCGAGCGCGCCGACGTCGGCGGCCGCCTCGCAGGTCTGGGTGAGGATCTTTCGCGACCCGTAGCGGACGTTCGGCTTCGGTGAGCAGACGTTGATCAGGTACGGGGCGTGGACGTAGATCCCGATCTCGGAGTCGCGCAACTCGTCGGCGTCCTGCCGCTCCGGCGGCTTCTCCCATCCCTGCGGGTTCGAGAGGAACATCTGGATCACGTCGGCCTCGACCGCGGCCGCTTCGGCGAGTGGATCGATGCCCTGCACGTGTGCTCCGACCGGAGGCGAGCTCATCGCCGCAGGGTAGCTGCGAGCACCCGGCTGATCCCCAGCGCCTCCGCCCAGGCGTCGCGGGTGGCGATCGCAAGCAGCGAGGGCTGCGATCGGCATAAGGTAGGACGGTGGAGGGAGGCGACGGAATGGACAGCGATCGCAACGACCGCCGATGGGGGCACAACCCCGTCACGGGTGAGCTCGCGCATGTCCTGTCCCAGCCCGACGGCGGGCGGAGCTTCGAGGTCGAGCTCTGGCTGCAGCCGGGCGCCGCGGTCGCCGGTGCCCATGTTCACCCATCGGTCATCGAGCGCTTCGAGGTCCAGGAAGGCGACGTGACGTTCCTGGTCGGGGATCGTGAGCGGCCGATGCGGCCGGGCGACGGAACGGCGGAGGTGCCGGTCGGCACCGTTCACGACTGGTGGAACTCGGGCGCCGGCATCGCCCGGGTCCGCGTCGAGATCGAGGCGGCGCCGGGCGCTCCGCCCGGAACCGCCGATCGGTTCGTCGCGATGATCGAAACTCTCTGGTCCCTGGGCGCGCTCGGAAAGGTCAACGACAAGGGGATGCCCGACCCGCTCTGGCTCGCCGCGATCGCTCACGAGTACCGCGACGTCATGCGGTTCGTCAATCCTCCCCGACTCCTGCAGGGAGCGCTCTTCCCGCCGCTCGCGGCGATCGCCGGCCGACTCGATCGCGACCCCACCGATCCGGCGCTGCACGGACCGGGGGCGCCGATCTGGATCGACGATCCCGGCGACGACCTCGAGGCGCTCCTCGGCCGCCAGGTCGGCGCCGGCGAGGCACGCGGCCGCGGCTGAGCCGCGCGGGGCGGCAACCGGCGCTGCACCGCGAGCGCCGACGGCGGAGGCCGGAGCCCGCACAGGTCTACCCTCGTGGGTAGTGCCCTGGACCGAGACAGACTCGCTCAGCTTCACAGTCCGCTTCGAGGAGGGCGACGAGGAGTGCGCGGAGCGCACGCTCGACCGGCTCGAGGAGCTGCGGCTGAAGCTCGAGGAACGCTTCGAGCGCGTTCCCGGCGGCGTCACCGCGATCCTCCACCCCAGCTCGGGCTGGCTCGCCGCGGCCCATCCCTTCCTGCCCGCGGCGCGGCTCGCCGCGGCGCCGGCGGGCCGCCGCTACCTGGCCGGCTGGGCGACCCGGACCGAGCTTCACACCCTGACCGACAGCGCCCTCGAGCGGCGCGCCGGCGGCCCCGACTCGCTGCGGGCGCTGCTCGGCACCTCGGAGCGGCTCTACGCCCAGCTCGTCCTCGCCGCCAACAACGCGAAGATCCCGCCGCCGTGGGGTCCGCGCGCCTTCCGGCGTTACCTCCGCTGGGCCTGGCTGATCGAAGGCGGCGCCCAGTTCTACGCCGGCCAGTACGCGAGCTTCCGCCCGGCCGTTCTCCGCCGTCTCAACGAGGGATCGCGGCCGAGCTTCCCGCCCTCCGCCCGCGACGCGATCATCCTCGGCGGCAGCGTCTTCGACCTGCTCGACCACGAGGTCGGCCGCCACGCCTGTGACCTGCTCGTCGCCCGGCTGCCGAAGGCGGGGCCGCGAACGGCGATCGAGACCGCGTTCGGGGCATCGATCCGAGAGATCGAACCGGTCTGGCGCGACCACGTCGAGACGATCGCCCAGGGCTCGGCGACCGGAGGCTTCGAGCGCCTCTCCGAACCCTCGCCCTTGTAGGCACGGCACCTAGATCTAGATCAGGACCCAGATCAGCCCGGCGAGCGCGCCGAACAGGAGCAGGCAGGCGAGCATCGCCGCCGCCAGCCGGAAGGCGGCGCTTCGCGGATCGACCGGCTCTGGCTCGGGCGGGGCCGTCCCGTCGAAGTTGAGCAGCTCCCGTGCCGCCTCCGCTCCCGAGGCGGGGACGAGCACGTCGCGCGGGCCCGCGGCAAGGAAGTCGGGGACGTCGAAGCCGCCGGAGCGACGGAGGATGCTCGGGATCCCCTCCTCGAGGAGGATGTTCTGCATCAGCTCGGCTTCGGCGAGGTTGTTCGCGACCGCCACCCGCACGGTCTCGCCGCGAGCGCGACGCGGCTGGATCTTCCGGGCCCGCTCGGTCCACTCGTCGACCGCGCCCACCTCGGCGCCGCCGGCCGGGCTGAGCAGCATCCCGCAGCTCCGACAGAAGCGCTCGTCCTCCCCGTCGCCCGCGTGGATCGATCCGCAGCCGCGGCAGACGAGGGGGCGCTCAGACGACGTCGAGATCCTCCTCCTCGACCTTGCCGTCGCTGATCCAGAACCCGCGGACGACCGGCTCGTCGTGGTCCTCGAGCGAGCAGATCAGCCAGAGAACGCCGGGCCAGGGCCTCGCCAGGTTGATGTCGGTCTGCGAGGGCTCGGCCGCGCTCTCGGTGTGGGAGTGGTAGATCGCGGCAAGCTCCTCCCCGTCCGCCTCGAGCTGCTCCATGATCCGGAGCTGATCGGTGGGATGGACCTCGAAGCGGAGCCAGCTCTCCGCGGCGTTGCGGGCGCGGTGGATCGAGGTCATCTCGCCGTCGCGACCGCCGATCAGCCCGCAGCACTCCTCCCTCGGCTCGGCCCCCTTGACCGGGTAGGCCTCGCGCGAGTGGGCGATGATCTCGTCGATCAGGTCGCGGCCGATCCGCATCGGGCGGCTACCACCAGTTGGTGGTCTCGAGGCCGTCGATCTCATCGACGTCGGTCGTGTAGATCCCGGATGAGAGGTACTTCCAGCCGTCGTCGGGGATCAGGAAGACGACGTTGCCCTCGTCGATCTCGCCGGCGATCCGACTCGCGACGGAGGCGATCGCGCCGGAGCTGACGCCGGCGAAGATCCCTTCCTCGCGGAGCAGCTTCTGGGTCCAGACGATCGAGTCGCGGTTGGAGACCATGATCTTCCGATCGAGGACCGAGAGGTCGATGATCGGCGGGATGAAGCCGTCGTCGAGCGAGCGCAGTCCGTCGACCAGCTCCCCCTGCATCGGCTCGGAGGCGACGATCCTGGTCTCCGGATCATGCTCCTTGAGCCGCCGGCCGACGCCCATCAGCGTCCCGCCCGTGCCGAGGCCGCTGACGAAGGCGGCGACGTCGTCGAGCTCCTCGAGGATCTCGACCGCGGTGCCGTTGTAGTGGGCGAGCGGATTGGCGTCGTTCCCGTACTGGTAGGGCATGTAGTAGGAGGAGTCGCCCTCGGCCATCTCGAGCGCCAGCTCGACGGCGCCGTTGGAGCCCTTCGGCCCTTCCGAGTAGACGATCTCGGCGCCGTACATCTCGAGGAGCTGCGAGCGCTCGGAGGTGACGTTGTCGGGCATGACGGCCTTCAGGCGGTAGCCCTTGCGGCGGCAGATCATCGCCAGCGCGATGCCGGTGTTCCCCGACGTCGGCTCGAGGATCGTCTGGCCGGGCGCGATCAGGCCCTCCGCCTCGGCCCGATCGATCATCGCCTTCGCGACCCGGTCCTTGACCGAGCCGGTCGGGTTACGGCCCTCGAGCTTCGCGAACAGGCGCACGCCCGGCCGCGGCGAGAGCCGCTGCAGCTCGACCAGCGGAGTGTTCCCGATCGCCTCGAGGACGCTCTCGAACTGGCCTCCGCACGGTCGGTTGAGCAATCCGCCGTCCATCACTTCAGTAAGTGTAGTGCAGGGACGAGGCCCGCCCGCGTCGTTGCCGGGACGACTTCATCGGCACCGCGGGCGGGGAATCCCGCGCCTCCGGCAACAGATGGATATCGTGATGGGCAAGCTCACCCGCATGGGGCAGGTGGCGAAATCAGGAAAGCGAGCTCAAAGAGATGACGAAGACCAGGGTTTGGTCGCTTCTGGCGCTGATCGTCGGGCTTTTCGCCGTGATGGTCGTGTCCGGTTGCGGCAGCAGCGACGATACGAGCAGCGACGGCACGTCCGCTGATGGCACGGTGGCGAGCAGCGATCTGCCACTCCTCAAGCCGGGCACGCTGACGGTGGGCTCCGACATCCCGTACCCGCCGTTCGAGCAGGGTGACCCGCCCGACTACGAGGGCTTCGACATCGACCTGATCAACGCGATCGCCGACAAGATGGGTCTCGAGACGAGCATCCAGGACAAGCCGTTCAACCTGCTGCTCTCCGGCGGCGGCGGCCAGATCGACATGGCGATCGCGGCGACGACCATCACCGCGGAGCGGGCGAAGAAGGTCGACTTCACAGATCCGTACTACAACGCCTCCCAGGGCCTGCTGGTCCCGACCGGCTCCGACATCCAGTCGGTGGACGACTTGGGCGGCAAGATCGTCGGCGCCCAGGACGGCACCACGGGCGAGACCTACGCGAACGACCAGACCGACGCGGCCGAGGTGCGGCCGTTCCCGCAGATCGACGACGCCTACAACGCGCTCAAGACCGGTCAGGTCGACGCGGTGCTCAACGACCTGACCGCGGTGCAAGCGGCGGCGAAGCAGCTCGGCGGGCTCGAGGTCGTGCAGGACTTCCCGACCGACGAGCAGTACGGGATGTACGCGCAGAAGGGCTCGCCCATCATCCCCGCGCTCAACGACGCGTTGCAGCAGGTCAAGGACGACGGCACCCTGACCGAGCTGTACCAGAAGTACTTCAAGACCGATCCGCCCGAGGCGCTGCTGCAGCCGGGGCCCGCCGCCGCGCTCAGCGGTGGCGACACCACGACCGGCGGCTGAGCACCGCTAAACAGACGACTCGACGAAGAGGGCGCCCGATCGGGCGCCCTCTTCCCTTCCCGGGCCCAGCCAATTAGGGTGAGTGGCCAAATCGAGGGCAGAGAGGGCCGGCGTTGGACCAGATAATCAGCCAGTACTTCGACTTCGGGGTGATGTTCGACCCCGACAACCTCGACAAGGTCCTGAAGGGCTTCTGGTACACGGTCAAGCTCTCGATCATCTCCGGCGTCCTCTCGCTGAGCTGGGGACTGATCCTCGCCGTGCTGAGGCAGACGCGCGGGAGATGGGGCGCGGTCATCCGCTGGCCGACGATCGCCTACATCGACGTGTTCCGGGGCATCCCGGCGCTGCTAGTGATCGTGCTCGTCTCGGGCAGCCTGGCGGCGCTGTCGGTCGAGAACCTCGTCACCGGCGAGAAGGGGCCGATCCCGCAGTCGATCGGCGTCCCCGACTGGTTCAGCCAGCCGGCGCCCTTCTGGTACGGCGTGATCGCGCTCACCCTGACGTACGGCGCCTACATGGCCGAGGTCTACCGGGCCGGCATCGAGGCCGTGCCAAACGGGCAGATGGAGGCGGCGCGCTCGCTCGGGATGAGCCACGGTCAGGCGATGCGCAAGGTGATCGTCCCGCAGGCCATCCGCAAGGTGATCCCACCGCTGCTCAACGACTTCATCGCGCTGACCAAGGACACGACTCTGGTCAGCGTGATCGGCCTGATCGAGGTCCTGCAGGCCTCCAAGGACATCCAATCGGAGACGTTGAACAGCTCGGCCGTGACGCTGGCGGCGATGATGTTCCTGCTCTGCACGATCCCGATGGCCCGCGGCGTCGACATCCTGATCTCGCGACAGCAGGCGAAGTTCCAGCGAGGGCTCGCGTGAGCGAGCCCGAGACGGCCATCCCGGAGTCGCCGGCGAGCACCGGGTCGATGCTCGAGCTGCAGGGCGTGACGAAGAGCTTCGGGGATCTCCGCGTCCTCGATGGCATCGACCTCAGCGTCGAGCGCGGCGAGGTCGTCTGCGTCCTCGGGCCGAGCGGCTCCGGCAAGAGCACGCTGCTGCGATGCGTCAACCTGCTGGCGCCGCCCGACGAGGGCAGGATCCTGCTCGAGGGCAAGGAGATCACCGGGCGCGGGAGGGAGGGGCTGGACTTCGTTCGTCGCCGGGTCGGGATGGTGTTCCAGTCGTTCAACCTGTTCCCGCACAAGAACGCGCTCGAGAACGTGACGCTGGCGCCCGAGGCGGTGCTCGACAAGGGTGACCGCGAGTGCCTCGAGGACGGCCGGCGGCTGCTCGCCCGGGTCGGTCTGACCGACCGGGCCGACGAGTATCCGGAGCGGCTCTCCGGCGGCCAGCAGCAACGGGTGGCGATCGCGCGCGCCCTGGCAATGGGCCCCGAGGTGATGCTGTTCGACGAGGTGACGAGCGCGCTCGATCCCGAGCTGGTCAAGGAGGTGCTCGACGTGATGCGCGAGCTCGCCGACGAGGGGATGACGATGATCGTGGTCACCCACGAGATCGGCTTCGCCCGCGAGGCCGCCGACCGGGTGATCTTCATGGACGGCGGCCTGATCGTCGAGGAGGGGCCACCGTCGCAGGTCCTCGACGCCCCGCGTGAGGACCGGACCAAGCGCTTCCTCGGGCTCGTCCTCGAGCACTGACCGGTTCTCCGTTGGGGGTGTGCGCGCCGGGGCAGGCTCGCTACCCTTCCGCCTTCGTGACCGCTCCTCCGACACCAGGGGCACGGCCGGCTGGCCGCTTCGCGGCCCTGGCGTTCGTGCTGCTCGCACTGCTCGCGGCCGTGGTTTTGCCCGGCCGCGCCGATGCCGCCCAGGCTCCGAGGGACTTCTTCGGGGTCCATCCCCTCCACCCCGTTCCCGGCGACTACGGCAGGATGGCCGATGCCGACGTCGGCATGATCCGCACCGGCTTCGCCTACCAGCAATGGAAGGCCGACCACCATCGATTCGACTCGATCGTGCGCAGCGCCGCAGAGCAGGGGATCGACCTACTGCCGGTCGTCGTCGGCACCGACAGCAGCGCGCGCGGTGCGACCCCGCTCGATTCCGCGGTTGCGAAGGCGAACTGGAGGGCCTACCTGACGGCGCTCGTCGAGCGTTACGGCCCGAAGGGCGACTTCTGGTCCACCGACGGTGCCGGCGTCCCGAAGATGCCGATCACCGACTGGCAGGTCTGGAACGAGCCGAACTCCTTCAACAACTGGGCCCGACCCGACCCGAAGCAGTACGGGAAGCTGCTGACGCTGTCGGCGAAGGCGATCCATGGCGCCGACCGGAAGGCGACCGTCGTCTCCGCCGGCGTCATCTCCGACCCGGTCAACCGCCGCGCCGAGGCCGGCGCCTCGTTCCTGCGGAAGATGCTGAAGTCGAAGAAGGTCGCGAAGGCGGCCGACGTGATCGCCGTCCACCCCTATACGGCCAAGGTCAAGAAAGTCATGAAGAACACCGAGCAGGCCCGCAAGGTGCTCGACAAGGCGAAGCTGAAGAGGACGCCGATCTGGGTGACCGAGATCGGCTGGGGGTCGGGCGCCGGATCGAGCCCTCTCGTCGTCCCGGCGGCGAAGCAGAAGCGGAACCTCCGCGACTCGTTCCGGATGATGCTGAAGGAGCGCCGGAAGCTGAAGCTCGGCAAGGTCATCTGGTACCAGTGGCAGGACGGGCCCGATGCGGTCTGCAACTGGTGCAGCACCTCCGGCCTGCTCACCGAGAGTGGGGCCCCGAAGCCGCTCTTCGACGAGTTCGCATCGATCGCCCGGCGCTGAGCGGTCAACCCGGCCCGGGCGCGGCGAGCTTGCGGCGTCGCTGCAGCCGTCGCTGCAGGTTCCGCAGATAGGGGGAGCCGCCGCCGCGGGCAGCGATCGCCGCCGGGTACGGATGCCGTTCCACGCGGCCCGCCGCCCGCCACCCTTTGATCCGCCCGCCGATGCCGCTGACCGTTCGATCGATCGCCGCCTGGCCGGCGACGACGACGAGGTCGCGGGCGAGGATCCCCGGCAGGCGCAGCGGCGAGACCACTTCCCACTTGCGGAGCACGTAGCCCCGGCCGAAGCCGGTCAGGTAGTTCTTCGCGCGCGATCCGGAGCCGAGCGTCGCCGAGTGCTCGTGGACGCCGAGAGCGCCGGGCGCGAGCCGGCAGGCCCCCCCGGCCTCGAGCATCCGCAGCGCGAGGTCGACGTCCTCCCAGTACGCGAACAGCCGCTCGTCGAAGCCGCCGACGTCGAGAAAGGCCGAGCGGTCGTAGGCTCCCGCCTTCGGGGAGGGCGCGATCGGGTCAGCGGCCGCAGCGAGGGCTTCGACCGGCACGCCGTTCAGGTAGTCGTAGACGAGCAGCGTCCGGTCGAGCTCCATGCCGGCGCTGTCGATCAGCTCCGGATGACGCCAGTCCCGCAGAACGCCCGAGGCCATGACGACACCGGCGCCGGGGTCGAGTGGCTCGATCAGTCGCTCGATGAACTCCGGGTCGCAGACGCAGTCGTCGTTGAGCAGGACCAGCGTCTCGGTCGACGCCCGGCGAGCACCGACGTTCATCGGCATCGAGAAGCCGGCGTTGTGGTCGAGCCGGACGACCTCGGCGAAGTCGTAGCGCCCGCCGGTCGTGCTGACCGACCCTCCGGGCGAGGCATTGTCGATCACGATCGTCTCGTGCGCGACCGTCTGCTCCGCCAGCGAGTCGAGCAGGCGGTCGAGCCGTCCGCCCACGGGCGCCTGCGAGGGAACGATGACGGTCGCGGACCGCAAACGCTCGAAGGATCTAGAACGCGCCGGTGCCGCGGATGACCGCGGGCAGGGTGTGGATCAGGATCCGCAGGTCCTGGCCCAGCGACGGATTCTCGATGTACTGGATCTCGACGGCGAGCCGCTCCGAGAACGTCAGCTCGCCGCGTCCGAAGACCTGCATCGGCCCGGTCACGCCGGGCTTGACGCTGAGCCGGACGCGCTCGTCCTCGGTGTAGCGCTCGACGAGCTCGACCTGCTCGGGGCGCGGGCCGACGATGCTCATCTCGCCGGTGAGGACGTTGATGAGCTGCGGGACCTCGTCGATGCTGAAGCGGCGCAGCAGCGCCCCGACCCTGGTCACCCGTGGATCGTCCCTGAGCTTGAAGACGGGCTCGTCGAGCTCGTCGATGTCGACGAGCTTGCCGAGGTTCTCCTCGGCATCGACGTTCATCGTCCGCAGCTTGTACATCCGGAAGGGCCGGCCGTCGAGACCGGCACGGATCTGCGAGAACAACACCGGCCCGGGGCTGTCGATCTTGATCGCGATCGCGATGATCACGGCGATCGGCGCGAAGACGATCAGGCCGACCAGGGCCACGCCGAAGTCGAAGAGCCGGCGCAGCAGCAGGCTCGAGCGCGACGGGTCCCAGGTGTTGTACTCGAGGATCGGGAGGTCGGCGAGCTGGACGAACCGCTCCGAGGGAAGCGCCTTGCCGCGGAGCGGCGAGACGACGCTGATCTTCACCTGACGACTTCGGCAGAGGTCCTTCAGATAGCCGATCAGATCGGCCTCGACCCCGGTCGCCGCGACGACGATCCGGTCCACCCGGCGGGTCAGGTCGCGCAGTCCCTCCTCGCGCTCGCGACCGATGCCGAGCGCGTCGATCTCGCGGACCGCGGCGAGCTCGAGATGCATCTCCTTGAAGAGCTGGAACTTGCGCTGCAGCGAAGCGAGCACCGGGCCATCGCCGACGAGGCCGACCAGCTCCGGGGGTGTCAGGCGCCACCAGAGCCAGCGCGTCAGCGAGCGGAACCCGATCGCCGTCACCGCGGCGGTGACGAACAGGGCCAGGCCGAGGTCCCACTCGACCAGGCCGGCGGGGGTCAGTGAAAGCAGCAGGACGACCGTCGTCGTCGTCATCGCGACCCAGCCGAGGATCGACGGGACCTCGTCGGCGGTCAGATGGCGAAGCTCCTTGTGGTCGCGGTCGTAGAGCCCGACCATCTTGGCCAGCAGCGGCCAGAGCGGCAGGAACAGGAACGCCCAGAACGTTCCGGTCCCGGTCACGGTCACGATCAGGGTCGCGAGCGAGGCCGCGCCGATGTCGGCGAGGGCGAGCAGCCGCCGCCGCCGGGCATCGCGCCACCAGCGGCCGTGGCTGGCAGGCATGACCCCTGCCGGCGCGAGCAGGGTGGTTACCGTCTCACCGGGCTCAGTCGAGCCCTCGGCGATGACCCCCGGACCAGCGAGGTTCGGCATCTAGCCCCTTTCCCCGTTTCTCTCCGTAGCCTGACGCGGGAATACTGTGCACGTTGCGGATCAATCATAGAGCGGCGGCGCTGAGATCACGACCCCGAGCCGAGAACGAGATCGGGATCGAGCGCCGCCCGCTGGATGATCAGCGGCGCAAGCAGGCCCGCCCGCAGGCCGTAGGCGCTCGCCACCCTGTCATTGCCGAGGTTCCCCTCGAGGGCGGACGCGAGCAGCCACGGGCGGAAGTCCGCGGGCGTCAGCTCGATCGCTTTGCGGAGGTCCATCCGCGCCGCCTCGAGGTTGCCGGCCGCCTGCTCGACAGTGGCGAGCCGCAGCCACGGCTCCGCGGACCAGGGCTCGGCGGCGGCGGCCGAGCGCGCGGCGGTCGCCGCCGCGTCGAGGTGCCCGGCCGCGAACGCGTCGACGCTGGCGTCGAGGCGGTCGCCGGCCACCGCGAGGACCCCGCCGGCCCAGACCGCCGGGATCGCGATCGCCGCCGCCACGATCGCGACGGCCGGCGACGGAACCGCCGGCGACCACGCCGCGCGCGAGACGGACCCGGCGGGCTCCAGCGCTCTGGTCGTCAACACCGCCGCCGCGATCAGCACGCAGACGGCGACCGACGGGATGTTCCAGGTCCAGTCGATCGCGATCCCGACGAGGCCGGTCGCGATCACGCCGAGGGCGGCGCCGGCTCCCGCGCCGCCGGGTTGCCTGGCGCGGCGGATTCCGGCCGTCCCGACTGCCGCGAAGAAGACGACGAAGGCCGCGAGTCCGGCGATCCCGAGCTCGGCGAGCAGCTCGAGCGGCTCGGAGTGAGCGTTCTGGACCGGCGTCTCGAGGCTGCCGTGGCGATTCCAGTAGAGGCCGTAGCTGCCGGTTCCGATCCCCCGCAGCGGCTCGTCGGCGAACGCATCGACCGCGGTCGACCAGAACTGAGCCCGGCCCGACCCGGCGACCGACAGCTGGGCTTGTCCCGCGGTCGCCTCGCGGCCCGAGGTGGCCGCGAAGTCACCGGCGATCCTGCCCGGCCCTACGATCAGCACCAGCGCCACGAGAGCGGCGAGCGCCGCCGCTATGACGTGGCGCATCCGCAGCCCGCTGATCCGGATCGCGGCGGCCCGCGCGACCAGAGCCGGGCCCGCGACCACGGCGAAGAGGACGCCCACTGCCAGCGCGAGACAGACCGCCGCCTCGGGACGACCCGGCGATCCCCCGGCCGTGTCGAGGATTCCGGAGGCGACGCTCGCGACGATCATCCCCGGCAGCGCCGCGGCGACGCCGACCGCGAGCGCGGCGACCGCCCGCGGCCGTGAGCCGGCGGCCGCGATCGCGATGGTTGCCCCGATCGCCGCGGCGATCAGGGCGCCGCGCGAGGAGGTCATGAAGGCGGTGAGGAGGACGGGCGGGATCCGCAGCCCCTCCTGGTACACCTCGGTTGCTTCGGGGGGAATGGAGCCGGGCGCCATCCCGCCGACGTCGGCGTGATGGGCCCGGTTCGCCGCCCACCCGACGACGGAGGTCTACTTCGGCAAGATCGCCTTCCCGGCATCGCAGGCGGCCACCGTGCTCCAGGGCTGGGCCGACTACATGCGCTCAGCACCCGAAGAG
>Ga0207657_10000303_pt1 | contig 52190 bp, 54 predicted proteins | sample KBSC33metaG_FD_184316 | JGI IMG/M metagenome (GOLD analysis project Ga0207657, IMG submission 184316) | Corn rhizosphere microbial communities from Kellogg Biological Station, Michigan, USA - KBS C3-3 metaG (SPAdes) (version 2) | ecosystem: Host-associated > Plants > Roots > Rhizosphere > Soil ... | reverse complement strand
AATGGCTGGACGTTCTGGCAGTACGAAGACAAGGGAAAGCTCATTCCTATCGACGTGCTGCGGCAGCGGTTGCGCGCCGATCTTGCGTGAAAACGCAGCGCGGCTCATGCCTGTGCGGCGCCGTTAAATTCTCTTTTGAGGGCGTGCTCGACGACGCCTATTTTTGCCACTGCATCCAATGCCGCAAGAACTACGGCATGCATGGCGCGTTCGTTGGCGTCGCGCGGGACAAGCTAACCGTCAGCAAATCGAAGACGCTTCGCACCTACAAATCGTCGCCCAGCACGGTCAGATCCTTCTGCGGAAAATGCGGATCGCCTATTTCGTGGGACCGCAAAGGCTTTGAAAACGTCTATGTCTGCCTCGGCCTGCTGGACGGTAAAGTCGCGGTGCCGAAGGTCACGAACATTCATACGAAGAATAAAGGCGGCTATTACGATTTGGCTTAGCTATCCAATCCGTGCGCCACGATTTTGCGCATGGCGGTGGGCAGCGCCACGTCTTTCAGCTTCCGCTCTTCAATCCAAAACACATTGTTCGGTTTTCCTCCCCCGTTTACGGGGGAAGAAAATGAAGGGCGCGCGTCAACTTCGGCGACGTACACCTCAATCTCCAACTCAAAATGCGTGAAGCCATGGCGCACCACGCCGATGCGCTTCTTCCACTCCGCTTTGAACGGCGCCTGCTTCATCGCTTCGGGCTTCGACGGAAAGTTCTCTGTCCACGGTCCCAGCGGCGGTTGCAGCATGCCGCCCAGCAAACCGTTCTCCGGACGCTTCACGAGCAGCACCGCGCCGCTGGCATCACGCGCGACGAACGCCGCGCCGCGCTTCAAAGGCCGCACCGCTTTCGCGCCGCGCGCGGGCAATTGCTCCTGAATGCCAAGCTTGCGCGCTTCGCAGCCTTCCATCCACGGACAGTTCAGACACGCCGGTCGTTTCGGCGTGCAGATCGCGGAGCCCAGATCCATCAAAGCCTGCGCAAAATCCCCTGCCCGCTTCTGCGGCACCAATGCGTGTAGCGCCGCGCGTATCGCGGGCTTGGATTTCGGAAGCGGTCCCTCAATAGCCGCATAGCGCGCGATCACGCGCTCGGCATTCGCATCCATCGCGGGATAAGGAAGATCGTAGGCAATCGCGGCAATCGCGCCTGCGGTGTAGTCGCCGATGCCCGGCAGTTCGCGCAGGCCGTCATACGTCGTCGGGAACGCGCCGCCAGCTTCTGCCACCGCTTTCGCCGCCTTGTGCAGGTTTCGCGCCCGCGCGTAATAGCCAAGGCCCGCCCATGCCGCGAGCACATCGTCCTGCTCCGCCCGCGCGAGCGCTTTCACGTTCGGCCACTTCTTCAGGAATTTCGCGAAGTACGGTCCGACCGCCTGCACCGTCGTCTGCTGGAGCATGATCTCCGACAGCCAGACGCGATACGGCTCCTGGACCTGCCCCTTCGGCGCACGCCATGGCAGCACGCGGCGATGCCGGTCATACCAGGCGAGCAGGAGCGTCGCCGGTGTGTCTTTGCTTTTCGCCCGCGTCGCCATGCAATCCAATTCGCTCTATAATCCCACCATGCCGCAACGAAGCGACGACAAACAGCAGCAATTCGCACGCCGCAACCGCAGCGAGCCTGTCGGACGCCAGGCCGGCGACCTGGGTTCGGCCGCACTCGCGCGCATGGGCTTTCGCGATCCCACGCTGGTTCTGCGTTGGGACGACATCGCCGGCAAAGACATCGCGCGCATCGCCCGGCCGCTGAAATTCTCCGAAGGCGCGAATGGCGGCACACTCACTTTGCGCGCCGAACCGGGCGCCGCCCTCTTCCTGCAACATGAGACGCGCCAACTCTGCGAGCGCATCAACGCCTATCTGGGCCGCGCCGCCGTGACCAGGCTGCGATTCGTGCAGGGACCGCTCGCCCAGAAACTTATCCACAGTCCGCTGCCGAAACGCCCGGTGCACGCCCCGCCCGGCGATCCGGCGCTCTCTTATAAAGGCCCGGATTCCCTACGCGAAGCCTTGGTTAATCTGGCCCGCGCCCGCGCACCCAAGACGCCGTCGCGCGGCAATTGAACGGCGCGCTTTCCTCTGCCACAAGCATGGCTCGTGGCCCCAAATTCCTGAGCGTTCCATGAACCGCAAACAGCTTCTTACAGGCCTGGTCGTCCTGGCCGTGATCGCCATCGGCGTGGTGGCCTACATGGTCTTTTCCGAACCCACCAACGACAACGCGTCGCTCACTTCGGGCGGAACGAAATACGCGGTCACGCTCAGCTCCTATGATCGCACGCTTGGCAACCCCAAGGCCCCGATCACCATCGTCGAATACGCCGCGCCGACTTGCCCGCACTGCGCGCATTTCGAGATGACGCTGTTTCCGTTCATCAAGACGAACTACATCGACACCGGTAAAGTCTATTATGTGTTCCGCGTGTTCCCGCTCAGCCAGGTGGACGTCGCCGCGGAATCCATGGCGCGCTGCCTGCCCGCCGAAAACTACTTTCAGTTCATCGACCTGCTCTTCCGCAACCAGCCCAAATGGGATCCGGACGGCTATCAGATCCCGGACGTCCATGCCGCGCTGGTCGATATGGGCCGCATCGCCGGCATGAGCGCCGATCAGGTCGACAAATGCATCAGCGACCAGGATGCGCAGAAGCGCGCGACCGATGTCGGCCTCTTCGCGCAGAAGACCTACAACATCAACGGCACGCCTACCTTCCTGGTGAATGGCGAGATCGCGCCGCCCTTCGAGTCCACGGACGACATCAAAAAGTATCTGGACGCCGTCCTGGCGAAGAAATAGCGCGAGCCCGCGGAGCAAACGGCGCTTTTGCCTGCGGATAAGTCCGCCGCGTTCGTTGACCGGCTTTGCAGGAATCTGCGCAAATGGGCGTGGTTGCAGATAGATAACAGTGCCGGCGCGGGAACAACCGCGCGGAAGCAGTAGCGATAAGGGCGCGTTTGCGTTGAAGTTCAACAGGCTCAGGATTTCCGGTTTCAAGTCATTCGTGGAGCCCACCGAGCTTCTGATCGAGCCGGGGCTGACGGCCGTCGTCGGCCCGAACGGTTGCGGCAAGTCCAATCTGTTCGACGCATTGCGCTGGGTGATGGGCGAAACCCGCCCGACTTCCGTGCGCGGCACGGAAATGGACGACGTGATCTTCGCCGGTTCGTCGGGCCGTCCGTCGCGCAACCAGGCCGAAGTCATCCTTCATATCGACAATTCCGACCGCAAAGCCTCGCCGCAGTTCAACGATTACGACACGATCGAAATTTCGCGCCGTATCGAGCGCGAGGCCGGATCGGTCTATCGCATCAACGGTCGCGACGTGCGCCAGCGCGACGTGCAGATATTCTTCGCCGATGCGTCGTCCGGCGCGGGATCGACCGCCTTCGTGCGCCAGGGCCAGATCGGCCAGCTCATTTCGCAGAAGCCGCTCGCGCGCCGCGCCATTCTGGAAGAGGCCGCAGGCATCGGCGGGCTGCATCAGCGCCGCCACGAAGCGGAGCTTCGCCTGCGCGCCGCCGAAACAAACATGGGCCGCCTCGACGACGTGATCCGCGAAGTCGAAGCCGGGTTGCAGAATTTGAAGCGCCAGGCGCGGCAGGCATCGCGCTATCGCAACCTTTCCGGCCACATCCGCAAAGCGGAAGCCCTTGCGCTGCATCTACGCTGGCTCGCCGCCGAAGCGCAGACCAAGCTGGCGGAAGAAGCGCTTGCCGCCGCGAACGCATCCGTCGCGACCAACACGGACTTGGCCGCGCAGGCGTCCACGCTCCAGCTCGAAGCCGCGTCCGCCGTGCCGCCGCTGCGCCAGCGTGAAGCCGAACGCGCCGCCGCCCTGCACCGCCTTACTGTCGAACGCGAAGCGCTGGACGCCGAGGAAGAGCGTGCCCGCGAAGAGGCGCAGCGCATGCGCCAGCGTATCGGCCAGAGCGAACAGGATATCGCGCGCGAGAAGACGCTCGACGCCGATGCGAACACCGCGCTGGAACGCCTCTCTGCCGAGGCAAGCGAGCTGGAAACAGCGCAGGCCCGGGCGAAGGACGATCTCGAGGCCGCACAGGCGCGCGCCGTCGAGCTCGCCGAAGCCCTCGCCGAACGCGAGCGCACGCTGGAACGCCTCAATGCCGAACTCGCGGAATGGAACGCGCGAAAGAACGGCCTCGAACGCCAGCGCGAAGTCGCCTCTGCGCTCGTCGAAACCAGCGGATCGCAACTGGGCGAAGCGCAATCGCGTCTCGATCAGGCAATGGAAGGCGCCGCCAATTCGCCGGATGCGCAAGCCGCCGAAGCCGCGACGGAAGCCGCGCGCACCGCCGCAGGAGAACTGCGTGCCGCTTTCGAAGCCGCGCGCGCCGCGCTCGAACAGGCCGAGAGCACCGAAGGCGAAGCGCGCAAGCCGCTGCAAGAGATCGAACGTCGCGTGCAGGAACTGTCCGCCGAGGCGCGCGCGCTTTCCAATCTGCTGCGTCCGCAAGGCGACGATCTTTTCCCGCCGCTGGTCGATGCCGTGAAGGTGCAGCCCGGTTACGAAGCCGCATTCGCCGCCGCGTTGGGCGACGATCTGCGAGCCCCTCTGGATGAAGCCTCGCCGCATCACTGGCGCAATCTCGGCGCGCTCGCTGATGCGCCCGCTTTGCCCGCCGGTGCCGAACCACTCAGCAAATTCGTCGAAGCCCCTGAAGCGCTTGGCCGCCGCCTGTCCATGGTCGGTGTCGTCCCGCACGATCAGGGACGGCATCTTCAGACAGACCTGAAAGTGGGCCAGCGTCTCGTCTCATCGCGCGGCGATGTGTGGCGCTGGGATGGCTATTCCGCCTCCGCCGAAGCGCAATCGCAGGCCGCGGTGCGTCTGGCGCAGCGCAATCGCCTGGAAGATCTCGAAGGCGAAATCGCCAGGGCCAAGGAACAACAGAGCGAAATCTTCGCCACCTACTCCGCCGCGCGCGACGCATCTCAGGCCGCACGCGAAGCCTCTCGCGCTGCCGAGCAGAAACAAAGCGAAGCCAGCCGCGCCTTGATCGCGGCGCAGGACGAGGCGGCGAAAGCCGCGCGCGCCGCCGCCGAACGCATGTCGCGCCTCGCTTCGCTGGAAGCGGAAATCCGCCGCCTCACCCAGACGCGCGACACTGCGATCGCCGCGGAGAAAGAAGCCGCCGATGCCCTCGCCGCCTTGGCGGATGGCGCGGCGCTGGCGCAAACCGTTTCGCAAGCGCGCAGCGATGCCGCCGATGCTCGAAGCGCCGATGCCGAAGCGCGTGGCACGGTCGAAGGGCTCACCCGCGCAGGTGCGATGCGCACGTTGCGCCTTGGCTCCATCGCGGAAGAGAAATCGCGTTGGGAAGCCCGCCGCGCCGCCGCGACCGCGCAGATCGAGGAGTTGAATCGCCGCCACGCGCAAATGAGCGAAGAGCTCGTTACGCTGGAAGGCGTGCCGCAGATGCTGGCCGAAAAGCGCGTCTCGCTGCTCGACGCCATCGCCACCGCCGAAGCGTCGCGCAAGGAAGCCGGCGATCTGCACGCTGAAGCCGAACAGGTTCTCGCCGCCGCGGACAAGGCGTTGAAAGCCGCAGAAGGCGCCCTGTCCTCCGCGCGCGAGGAACGCGCCCGTTCGCAGGCCCTGTCGGAATCCGCGGCGAGCCGCATCGAAGAACTCAAGGCACGCATCCGCGACGAACTGGATGCAGCCCCGGAAGAGCTGGTGGAACGCGCCGAATTGAAGGAAGGCGAAGAGCTTCCCGCGCAGGACTATGCCGACAAGCGCGTCGAAAAGCTGAAAGCCGAGCGGGAATCGCTGGGCGGCGTGAACCTGCGCGCGGAAGAAGAAGCGCAGGAGCAGGAAGCGCGCCTTCTTGGCCTCACCACCGACCGCGACGATCTCGCCGGCGCGATCGATCGCCTGCGCCGCGGCATCTCCTCGCTGAACAAGGAAGGCCGCGAGCGCCTGATCGAATCCTATGCGAAGGTGAACGAGAATTTTCAGATGCTCTTCACCAAGCTCTTCGAGGGCGGTGAAGCCAAGCTGACGCTCACCGAATCCGAAGATCCGCTGGAAGCGGGCCTGGAAATCTTCGCGCGCCCTCCGGGCAAGCGTTTGCAGAACCTTACACTGCTTTCGGGCGGCGAGCAGGCGCTGACGGCGATGGCGCTGATCTTCGCGGTGTTCCTCGTAAACCCCGCGCCGGTCTGCGTGCTGGACGAAGTGGATGCGCCACTGGACGATTCCAACGTCGAACGCTTCTGCAATCTGCTCGATGAGATGACCCGCATCACCGACACGCGCTTCCTCGTCATCACCCACCACGCACAGACGATGAGCCGGATGCACCGCCTCTTCGGCGTGACGATGGCCGAGCGCGGCGTCAGCCAGCTCGTCTCCGTCACCCTCAAGGAAGCCGAACAGGTCGCGGCGGCGGAGTAATCCAAAACGCGGCCGTCATACCCGGCGAGGGATTGCACCAGCGATCCTCGCCGGGGCGGCAGATGTGATTTGCCGGAACAACCGAGCGATTCTCCCATACTCGACAACATTCTTGCGCGCATTTCGCCGCGCCGCGATTTTCGTCAATGGAACCAACCGCTTACAGCACTTTAACATTCTTGACAGCCCATAGGTGCGTCCCTATGTTCCGCGCGCCTTCGGGAAGCCGCGAAGGCCCAGCAGTTGCGCGCAGTTTTCGCGATCGGGAAGCCAATGAGCGACACCGGACCCGATGACCTGAAGCGCCTGGGAGCGCGGCTCGACGACGCCCAACAGCGACTGGCGCCGCGGAAGACACAACCGCCGCCGACGCAATCGGGCATCGCCTTCCGTTTTTCGACGGAGCTGGTGGCCGCGCTGCTCGTTGGCGGCGCGATCGGGTGGGGACTGGATTGGCTCTTCGGCTATTTCGGCATCCACACAAAGCCGTGGCTTATGATTGCCTTCGTTGTGCTTGGGATTGCGGCCGGTATTCGCAACGTCATGCACGCGGCAAACGAGATCAACGCGCAGATGACGGCCCAGGGGCCGGCGCCTGCCGCAAAAGACGACGAGGAGAGTTAGCGCCGTGGCGATGCATCCCATGGAGCAATTCGAGGTGAGGCCGCTGATCGAGCACCCGCTCTTTCAGATCGCGGGTCACAACATCTATTTTACCAACCAGTCGCTCTTCATGGTGATCGTGGTTGCGGCCGCTTCGCTTTTCCTCACGCTGGCGATGGGCGGCGGACGGATGGTACCCTCGCGCACGCAGTCGATGGCGGAGATGTCCTACGAATTCGTCGCCAACATGATCCATTCGGCGGCGGGCGACGACGGCCTCAAATTCTTCCCGTTCATCTTCACAACGTTCGTCTTCGTCCTGTTCTGCAACGTCTTCGGCATGATTCCGTGGTCGTTCACGGTGACGAGCCAGATCGCAATCACCTTCGCGATGACCGCGTTCATCATCTCGATGGTCATCGTGGTCGGCTTCATGAAGCACGGCCTGGGATTCCTGAAGCTCTTTGTGCCGGATGCGCCGATTTACCTGCTGATCCTGCTGGTGCCGATCGAAATCATCTCGTTCTTCACCCGCCTCGTCAGCCTCTCCGTCCGTCTTTTCGCCAACATGCTCGCCGGCCACACCATGCTGGCGGTGTTCGCCGGCTTCGTCGTGATGCTGGGCGCCGCGGGCGGCATCCTTTCCATCCTTTCGATCGGGCCGATGCTCATGATCGTCGCGATCATGTTGCTGGAACTGCTGGTGGCGGGCTTGCAGGCCTATGTGTTCGCCATCCTTACCTGCATTTATCTGAACGAAGCGCTTCACCTCCACGATCATCACTGATCTTTTGACCAGAAGGACTTAAAGACATGGATCTCGCAGCAGCAAAAATGATCGGTGCCGGCCTTGCCTGTATCGCTCTCGTCGGCGCCGGTATCGGCATCGGCAACGTGTTCGGCAGCTACCTCTCGGGCGCGCTGCGCAATCCGGGTGCCGCCGCCACGCAGACCACGAACCTGCTCCTCGGCTTCGCGCTGTGCGAAGCGACCGGCCTGTTCGGTCTGGTGATCGCGCTCATCATCCTGTTCACGTAATCGCCTGATGATCGACGCCGGCTCCATGAACGCGACGACGGAGCAGCCCGCTTCCCATGAGGGATCGGGCGGTTTCCCGCCGTTCGACACATCGACGTTCCCCAGCCAGATATTCTGGCTGGTGGTCACGTTCGCCTTCCTGTTCGTGGTGGTCTGGCGCGTGGCCGGGCCGCGCATCAACGGCGTCATCACCACCCGGCGCAACAAGATCAACGGCGACATCGCCGAAGCGCAGAAGCATCGCAGCGATGCCGAAGCCGCTTCCGCCGCCTACCAGACGGCGCTGGCCGGCGCACGCGCCCGCGCCAATGCCCACGCGGAAGAAACCCGCAAGCGCATCTCCGGCGAGATCGACAAGGCGAAAGCCGATGCCGAGGCCAAGGCCCATGAAGCGACGGCGAAAGCGGAAGCCAGCATCCAGGCGATGCGCGTGGAAGCCAAAGCTTCGATGACCAATGCCGCGCGCGATGCGGCCATTGAGATCGTGGCGCATCTCACCGGCGAAACGGTTTCGGCGGAAGACGCGGCAGCCGCCGTCAAGGCGGGGAACTGAGCCATGGAAATCCTTGCGAACAGCGAATTCTGGGTTGCCGTCGGCTTCGTCGCGATGATCGGTATCTTCCTGTATGCCGGCGCGCCGAAATTCATCGGCAAACATCTCGATGACCGCGCGCTCGCCATCAAAGCGGAGTTGGACGAAGCCGCGCGCTTGCGCGCGGAAGCAGAAGCCCTGCTCGCCGACTACAAGCGTAAATCCGCCAACGCCGAAGCCGAAGCCGCCGCCATCGTGACGGAAGCGAAAGCGGACGCCGAACGCATGGCTGCCGAAATGCGTACCGCGCTCGCCGCGCAGATCGAGCGTCGCGGCAAGCAGGCACAAGACAAGATCGCCTCGGCCGAAGCCGCCGCCATGGCCGAGATCCGCGCCCTCGCGGCCGACGCCGCCGCAGCAGCCGCCGAGAAACTCATCGCCGCCCGCCTCGACGAGAAGCGCGCCGGTGCATTGGTGGAAGCCAGCCTGAAAGACCTCGGCGCGAAGCTGAACTGAACGAAATTATTTTCCGATTTAAGGCCGCCGAACATTCGTTCGGTGGCTTTTTCCTTTTTATTCGAGGCACTTATCCGGTCCTATCTTCGGCTATAATTTCCTTGACACCGTAACGCTGGTCCCGTACAAAATTCCCAATTCTCGAATTGCGCCCAAACCGTAGCCGTCGCTGAAAAGCGGCGGTTTTCTGCGTTTTGCGCCAAGAAAAATCTCACGCAGAGACGCAGAGAGAGCGGAGCGATGTCGGGTTGGATGCCTCACTGTCGACAGGAATGAACAGGCGCGCGAAGCGCGCCAGGCCCCTTCGAACGCGAAGCCTGCCTGCCGCAACATTGCGCCGCTCTCTCTGCGTCTCTGCGTGAATCACTCTTTTGAAGGAAGCGCCCGTGCTGAAGTTGTAAATCCGCCCTCGCCCTGACCGGGCTTTCCCGCCGAACACGGAAAAACAGACGCGCTTAATCCGCCTTGAGAGCCATACGAGACTCAGAGCCGCGCAGAAATTTCCGCAACTAAGCAGCAAAGGATCGGTCGCGCCCTCATAAGCGATCAAAGGAACCGCGTGGCGTCAAAGGTTGAGAGAATTCTGCAACAGGCCCCCCTCCCCCATGACTCGCAATTCAAATACCAGCCGTCGAAACCGCGCGCGAACAACCGCAACATCTTGCGAAACGCGCATTTTCGCGAAGCAAAAATCGAGGATCAATTCCGAGCCGATTGCGCAACGAAAACAACGGTGCTTCGTCCAATTCGCAACTTATAGGCGAACGGCCGCTTACTTCGTCTCCGGCATCACCACGCGCAGATGCAATTCCTTGAGCTGCTTGGGCAGCACTTCGCTCGGCGCGCCCATCAGCAGATCCTGTCCCTGCTGCGTGAGCGGGAACATGGTGACCTCGCGGATGTTCTCTTCGCCCGCGAGCAGCATGACGACGCGCTCAAGGCCGATGGCGAGGCCTCCGTGCGGCGGCGCGCCATAACGGAATGCGTTCAGCATGCCGCCGAACTTCTCTTCGGTTTCTTCCGCCGGATGGCCCGCGATCTGGAATGCCTTGATCATCACTTCCGGATCGCGGTTGCGGATCGCGCCGGAGAGCATCTCATAGCCGTTGCAGACGATGTCGTACTGGAAAACCTTCAGCTTCAGGATCTCGTCCTTGTCGGCCGAGCTGAACGCCAGGAATTTCTCGCGGTCATATTGCGGCATGGAGAACGGGTTGTGCGAGAAGTCGATCATCTTCTCGTCCTCGTTCCACTCATACATCGGGTAATCGACCACCCAGCAGAAGCGGAACGTGCCCTCTTCGATCAGCTTGAGTTCCTGGCCCAGCCGCGTGCGCGCGAGACCCGCGATCTTCGCCGCGCGGTCTTCTTTGGCATCCGCCGAGAAGAACAGCGCATCGCCCGCCTTCACGCCACAACGCTTGGTGAGTTCGGCCAGGGCCGGCGCCGGAATGAATTTCGCGATCGGACCCTTGCCGGTGATCGTGCCGTTCTCGTCTTCGAGGATGACGTAACCCAATCCCGCCGCGCCCTCGCTGCGCGCCCATTCGTTCAGCTTGTCGAAGAACGAACGCGGTTGCGGTCCGGCGCCCGGTCCCGGAATCGCGCGCACCGTCTTGTTCTTGAACGCCTTGAACTCGACATCGTCGCGCGCAAACACGTCCGACACGTCGCTGATCAAAATGGGATTGCGCAGGTCCGGCTTGTCGCTGCCGTATTTCAGCAGCGCCTCGTCATAGGCGATGCGCGGATATGGGCCTTTATCGACTTTGCGGTCGCCCGCGAATTCCTCGAACACGCCCTGCAACACCGGCTCCGCCATCGCGAACACGTCGTCCTGCGTCACGAAACTCATCTCGACGTCGAGCTGATAGAACTCGCCGGGCGAGCGGTCGGCGCGGCCGTCTTCATCGCGGAAGCATGGCGCGATTTGGAAATAGCGGTCGAAGCCCGCCACCTGGATCAGCTGCTTGAACTGCTGCGGCGCCTGCGGCAGCGCGTAGAACTGCCCCGGATAGCGGCGGCTCGGCACAAGAAAGTCGCGCGCGCCTTCCGGCGACGACGCCGTCAAAATTGGCGTCTGGAATTCGGTGAAGCCCTGATCGAACATGCGCTGGCGCAGCGAACGGATGATGTTCGAGCGCAGCATGATGTTCTTGTGCAGACGCTCGCGGCGCAGATCGAGGAAGCGGTATTTGAGGCGAACGTCTTCGGGATAGTCGAGATCGCCGAACACCGGCAGCGGCAATTCCTGCGCCTGGCTCTGCACCTTCAATGAGGCGATGCGAATTTCCACGTCGCCGGTCGGCAGATCCTTGTTCTTCGTTTCCGCGCTGCGCGCCACGACCGGGCCGGTGATCGTCACCACCCATTCGTTGCGGCACTTGTCGGTTTCCGCGAAGGCCGCTTCGTCCGGCTCGATCACTGCCTGGGTAATGCCGTAATGGTCGCGCAGGTCGAGGAAGATCAGCCCGCCATGGTCGCGGCGGCGGTTCACCCAGCCCGAAATCGTCACCGTGCGGCCGACATCCGCGGCGCGCAGGGAGCCACAAGTGTCCATCGCGCCCTTGGGGTTGCGCGAGCGATAGGGATGGGCTTCAGACACGGCGGATTCCTCGAAAAAGGGCCGTATGTGGCGGGTTCGCGCCCTTCGGGTCAAGCCCGGTTTTGGGGCTTCAAATGTCGCAAACAACCCCTAGTCTGGGCGCATCAAATCAGGGGAAATCGGACATGCGTTTTATCCGTCTTATTGCCGTTCTGGCGCTCACCGCCGCGACCGCCTTGCCCGCCGCCGCCAGATCGCACAAGCCGGAGAAGCCCCACAACGTCCTGATCTTCGTGGCGGACGGCTTGCGCTATGTCAGCGTGACGCCGCAAACCGCGCCGACCATGTGGGCGCTGAAGACACGCGGCGTGGATTTCACCAACAGCCATTCGCTCTATCCCACGATCACCACGGTAAACGCGTCGGCCATCGCCACCGGCCACTACATCGGCGACACAGGCAATTTCGGGAACATGCTCTACACAGGCTACCCGGTGGCCGGCGCAAACGGCGCACCGATCACGTTCCAGGAAGACGATGTGCTGCTGGGCGACCTCGCCACGCATTTCAACGGCAACTATCTGAACGAAACCTCGCTCATCGCCGCCGCGCGTGAAGCGGGTTACGCGACTGCCGTGATGGGAAAGGTCGGCCCCACCGCGATACAGGATATCACTCAGCGCGACGGCACCGGCACCATTGTCATCGACGATGCCTTGAACACGCCCAAAGGCATCACCGTCTCGCCGCAGATCAATGACGCAATCAAGGCCGCGGGCATTTCCCCCACCGCGCCGAAGACCAACGTGCCCAACACCGCGCAGCAGCAATATCTGATCGATGTGGCGACAAAAGTTGTTCTGCCGAAGCTCGCATCGTCAGGCCATCCTTTCGCGATGCTCTATTGGTCGCGCGATCCGGACGCCTCGCAGCACAGCGCGAAGGACAGTTTCGGCAAACTGTCGCCAGGCATCAACAGCGCCAGCGGCCGCGCTGGCATCAAGGACGCGGACGATACGCTGGCGGCCTTGCTGGCGGCGCTGAAGGCGCAAGGGCTGGACAAGACGACGGATGTTTTCGTCACGGCCGATCACGGCTTCTCGACAATCGATCGTCACAGCAAAACCAGCGCGGCGGGGAAGATCAGCTATCCGAAAGTCATTCCGGGCGAAACGCCGCCCGGCGTCGTCGCCATCGATCTCGCCGATGCGCTCGCCATGCCGATCTACGATCCGTTCACGCTGAACAGCCCGATCGACTACAAATCCGGGCAGCTGCCGTCATTTGGAAGCGCCACGCTCGGCGCCGATCCGGCAAATCCCGATATCGTCGTCGTCGCCAATGGCGGTTCCGACCATATCTACCTGCCCGGCACGGACGCCAAGGAGCTGGCGCCGAAACTCGTCGATATCCTGTCGAAGCAGGATTACATCAGCGGTATCTTCGTGAACGATGCGCTGGGCGAAGTTCCGGGCGCGTTGCCGATGAGTGCCGTCAATCTGCGCGGCGCCGCTCTCACGCCGCAGCCCGCCATCATTGTCAGCTTCGCGTCGCATCCGATTCCCGGCTGCAAGCCGGTCCTGATGTGCGCGGCGGAGATGGCCGATACGTCGCTCGACACCGGCCAGGGCATGCATGGCTCGTTCAGCCGCGCCGATACCCGCAACTTCATGGCGGCGGCGGGACCGGATTTCAAAACGCGTTTCGCCGATCCAGCGCCGGTCAGCAATGCCGATATAAACCCCACCCTGGCCCACATCCTTCGCCTCGACATCCCGGCCAAGGGCACCCTCAAAGGCCGCGTCACCAGCGAGGCGCTGAAGGGCGGCAAGAAGGTCACCGTGACCAAGGGCTGGCAGGCCTCCATGCCCGCCGCCAACGGCCAGAGGACCATCCTCGAATATCAACGGGTCGGGGGAACCCGCTATTTCGATGCGGCGGGCTTTCCGGGCCGGACGGTGGGTCTTTCGCCGCACTAAAACGGCCATTTCCCCGGCGCGGCGGCGGCTCGAATCCGCTATAGCCGGGATATGCGGATTGTCACGAATACGGCCGATCTGAAGGCCCTGATTGTTGAACTGGAGAGCGCGACCTACCTCGCGCTCGACACCGAATTCCTGCGCGACCAGACCTATTGGCCGAAATTGTGCCTCATCCAAGTGGCCTCGACGCAGGTCGCAGCGATCATCGATCCCTTGGCGGATGGCATCGATCTGAAGCCGTTCTATGAACTGCTGAAGAACCCGAAAATCGTGAAGGTGTTTCACGCCGCGCGGCAGGACATCGAGATTTTCCAGCAGCAGGGCGGCGTGATCCCGCATCCGCTGTTCGATACCCAGGTCGCCGCGATGGTGGCGGGCTATGGCGATGCGGCGTCATACGAAACTTTGGCGCGGCGCATTGCCGGCGTGGAAATCGACAAGTCCTCGCGTTTCACCGATTGGAGCCGCCGCCCGCTGTCGAACAAGCAGCTCGAATATGCGATTGGCGATGTCACGCATCTGCGCAAGATCTACGAAGTGCTGGATACGGAATTAAAGAAGACCAACCGCGAAGCCTGGGTCGCGGACGAAATCTCCGCTCTGCAAAATCCCGAGCTCTACGCGATGAACCCTGCGAACGCATGGAGGCGCCTGAAAGCCCGCACCAGCAGCAAACGCTTCATCGCCCTGCTCGCGGCCATCGCCGAATGGCGTGAGCGCGAAGCGCAGACGCGCGATATTCCCCGTGGCCGCGTTCTGAAAGACGAAGCCATCTTGGAGATCGCGGCCCATCCGCCGGAAAGTGCCGACGCGCTCGAACGCATCCGTGCGATCCCGAAAGGCTTTGCCAATTCGCGGATGGGCAAGACGTTGATGGACGCCATCGAACAGGGCCGCCACGCGCCGCCGCCCGAAGGTATCGAGCCGGAAAGGCCGCGCCGCAAACGTGAGCCGTCTCAGGCCGCGATCGATCTGCTGAAGACATTGCTGCGGTTGCGCGCGGAAGACGCAAACGTCGCCCCGCGCCTGATCGCCAATGCGGACGATATCGAAAGCCTCGCCGCATTCGAAGACGATGGCATCGCCGCCTTGCAGGGTTGGCGCGCGGAGGTCTTCGGAAATGACGCGCTGGCATTGCGCAAGGGTGAGCTCGGCATCGCCTTGTCGAAAGGCAAGGCCGTGGTGGTCAAACTCGATAACGCCGAAAAGGTCTGATCAGCTCGCCAGGGCAAGGTATTGCGGCGTTCCAATCCCGAAGCTGGATTCGAAGCCCTGAAAGATCACCGCCAGTTCTTCCGCATCGACGCGCGGCGCCTGCCCCTTCGGAAACCGATACTGCCAGAAACTCGCCATATGGCTGAGGGCGCCGGTCTTCTCGCCAAGCTCCAGGAACATGCGCGGCGCCTCCAGCAGAAAGGAACGGAACACCCGCGGGTTGCTGCTCTCGATCAACTCGCCATAGGCGGCATCATAGGTCTTGAGGGCTTCGGAGACATCATGACCGGCTTGCTGGACGGCATCCGCGATCCGTTGCTTGGCCTCAGTAAGGTACTGTCCCTGTTCGGCCGATCTGATATTGCCGGCACGAATGGTGCGCACTTCACGCAAGACGGACCTGATCTTCGGCAAGAAATCGGTCACCGACCATTTGTAATAGAGAAAGCCGCGCCAGCTGAACACGCCTTCGCGAAAATCGCCGCCATCAAGGCCGAGCGTCTGGCGAAGCGGTTCCAGCTTTTCGTCCACTTCCGTCGATAGAAGCGCCGCCACAAGCTTTTGCGTCGAGAATGCATAGGAACTGGCCGCACTGCCCGTGGCGCGCCGGATCAAGCTGGAGATGTTTTTGGCAACGTATTCGTACATGCGCTTTCGGTCGCCCAGCGAGATCTCGAAATAAGCGTCGGCGACGTCGAAGCCGTTGATACGCAGATGCTCGCGCAACAGGAATGGATCGAGTGACGGAACGCTGTCGATGAGACGCAGCACTTCCTCGTCCCGGGCTTCGGCCTGATCGTCCCGGTAGTTTCCGATTTGCTGAAGGGTCTCGAGATATCCCGTCTGATCGACAAAGAACGAGCGTCCGCCGAGCCTCAGTTCCTGCTCGTCAAACGGAACAATGATCTTGGTCGCAACAGCGCGCGGAGTCTGAAACATGTAGCTCTCGTCCGAACGCAGGCGGTGGCGCAGCAAGATCGAACGGTTGAGCGCTTGCGAAATGAAAAGTGGCTTGGCCTTGTGATCGGGGTTTTCCACGTGGTTGCGGGCGATAGACATCAGATTGAGAACGCGGCTTGTCGAGGCCCCGCCCAATCCGGTCAAATGCCGTACGGAACGATCTACGGTCGTCACGCGCGTTATATTCCCCACCCACGAACCCGCAGAGTGCCAGAGGGGAATTAACAGGACGTAAGGGTTTGACCCGCTTTGGCGCCGCAATTGCTGCGCAACGGCTACAGCGGTTCAGGGCCGCCCGTGGCCAATTCCGGCTGCTCGTCCTCCCCCTCAATGTAGGGGTCCTCGTCCGGTCCAAGCTGGTCGGAGGGGTTGGGGACGTCGAAACCTGACGGCGGCAAGGCCTCCAGGAAGCCGGCGGCCTTGAGCTCGTCGGTGCCCGGCAGGTGGTTCACGCTCTCCAGCCCGAACTGGACGAGGAAAGCCTCCGTGGTGCCATAGGTCACCGGGCGGCCCGGCGTGCGCTTGCGGCCCCGGATCTTCACCCAGCCGATCTCCATGAGAGCGTCGATCGTCCCCTTGGAGAGCGCTACGCCCCGGATGTCTTCCACCTCCGCCCGTGTGACGGGCTGGTGATAGGCGATGATGGCGAGGGTCTCGATGGCCGCACGGGACAGGCGCTTCTGCTCGGGCTGCTCTTTGCGCAGGAGGAAGGCCAGATCTGGTGCGGTCCGGAATTGCCATTTTTCCGCTACACAGACGAGGGTTACGCCACGCTTCTCATAGATCGATTGAAGCTCCGCGAGGAGCGCAAGAATGTCCGCGCCATCCGGCAAGGAAGTCGCCAGAGCCTTGGCGTCGAGCGGCTCACTGGCGGCGAAGAGCAATGCCTCGGCCATGCGTAGATGCTCCGGATTGATGCCGGTCACATCGCGGGGGGCTTGCTGTTCTTCCCTGTCAGGCACGAGCTCGATCTCTTTCTCAGCTTCAATCAAACGCACTACGCGGTTCATGGAACGGCCTCCAGAACCGGCGGAACCAGCCGGTCCTTCACATACACTTCGTCGAAGGGCTTGAGCTGCCGGATCTCGATGCGACCGTCGCGGGCGAGTTCTAGGCAAGCCAGCAGTGTGCTCGCAAGGGCGGAACGACGCCTTTCGCCACCGGACCACTCGAATGGCAAAAGCTTGCTTAATCCGCTCCAGTCGCCGATGCGGCCCAGCATCCGCTCCAGCCGCTCACGCGCCTCTTCGATAAGAAGAACGGGCGCATGCTTTGGCTGATACGCTTTGCCGCCCAGCTTCTTCACGCGCTGCGTCGAGTAGGACGTCAGCAGGTCGTAAAGTGTGTCCTTGTAGGTGCGCAGCTTGATGACGTTGACGGGCTCGGGATCTCCGCGCTCGAAAACCTCGCGCCCCAAACGATCGCGCGCCATGAGGCGGGCCGCCGCTTCGCGCATGGCATTGAGACGTTGCAGGCGCCAACGCAGGCGCGCGGCCATTTCGTCGGCGGTAGGCTCGCCTTCCGCCACCTGCGTCTGTGGCAGGATCAGTTTGGACTTCAGGTAAGCGAGCCAGGCCGCCATCACGAGGTAGTCGGCGGCGAGTTCAAGATTGATCCGCTTCGCACGCTCGATGAATTCGAGATATTGGTCGGCGAGTTTCAGGACCGAAATCTTGGCGAGATCGACCTTCTGGTCGCGCGCCAGCGAGAGCAGCAAATCCAGCGGGCCCTCGAACCCGTCGACAGCCACCATCAACGCCTCATCCGGCGCCGCCAGCACATCAATGGCCTCGAAATTGTCGTCGGCTACGTCGGTCAAGAACGGGTTCCCAGGAGCGCCGCAAGGCGTGCTTCGCCTGCTTGAATATCAAATTCCGCCGGGGTGCTCAGGTGCGCAAGCGCGGCACCCGCCCTTTTCAGGTGGATATCCTCAAGAGGCTTCAATTCGGTCGATATTTCGCGCATTTCCGCAAGATTACCGTTGCAGTGGAGCACCACATCACAGCCCGCAAACAGCGACGCTTTGGCGCGGTGGGCCAGCGATCCGGAAAGCGCCTCCATCGAGAGGTCATCCGACATCAGCAGGCCCTCGAATCCCATCTCGCCGCGAATCACATCGCGGATGAGCTTGGGGCTGGTGGTCGCGGGGCGCTGGGCGTCGATCCCCTCGTAAACCACATGTGCGGTCATCGCGAGGGGGCAGCTATTGAGGCTGCGGAAGGTCACGAAATCGGTGGCGCTCAGTTCTTCCGCCGTGGCCGAAACACGCGGGAGCGCGAGGTGGCTGTCGGCCCCTGCCCGCCCGTGACCGGGTATGTGTTTCATGACAGGCAACACGCCGCCCTCGATCATGCCCTCGATGACGGCGCGTCCCAGGTCGATGATGACGGAAGGATCGCGGCCATAGGCGCGATCCCCGATGATGTCGTGCGCGCCTTCGACGGGAACGTCCAGCACAGGAAGGCAATCGACATTGATGCCCAGATCGGTCAGGTCCTGCGCGATCAACCGTGCATTGAGATAGGCGGCTTCCCGAGCCTCTTCCGGAGCCGTCGCATGAAGTTCGGCGAAGCGAAGCGCAGTGGGACGCTCTTTCCACTGCGGCGGCTTCAGCCGCGCTACGCGACCGCCCTCTTGGTCGATCAGGACGGGCGCCGACGGATCGTTCACGGTCGCGCGCAACGCCGCGACGAGACGCTTTATCTGCGCCGGACTTTCGATGTTGCGGCCGAAGAGGATGAAACCCCATGGCCGAATCTCGTGAAAGAAGTCGCGCTCCTCCGCCGCAAGCTCGGTGCCCGAACACCCGAAAATCGCGCGCGAGCGCGGTGTGCTCATGGCACCGCTACTTCGCAACGAGGCAGTTGCCGCCATCCGATTTCAGCTTCTCGCAGAACGCGGTCGCCGCGGCTTTATCGGCAAACGATCCCATGCGGAGGCGATACCATGTGCCCTTGTCGCCGAGATCGGCCTTGCGGACATTTTCAGAATAGCCGCCAGCCATCGGATGCTTCGACGAGAACGTCTTCCACGCCGCATCGGCATCCGCCTGGGATTTGTAGGAGCCGATTTGCAAGACGTAGGCTCCGCCCCCACTTGCGGCAGCTTCCGCCGGTTTCGACGCTGTCGGCGCGACAGCGGGTGGCGGCAGCGCAGCGGTCTCAATTGCTTTCGACACGGCAGGTTTCGCTTCCGCCGGCTTCGTCGGCGCAGGCTTCGTCGCAGTCGCCGCCGGCTTTTCCATCGGCTTGGCAGGCACCTTCGCGACTTCCGTTGGCTTGGGAGCAAGGGCGGCGGGCTTTTCTACCGGTTTTGCAGCCATAGGGGCCGGCGCGGGCTTTGTCACTTCTGTCGGGGGCGGAGGGACGCTGTCGCTGTCCGCCATCTCATCCTCGGACGGCGCCGGCTGCTGATAGATCTTCAGAGCATGGGGCGTATCGGTGCTGCCCGCCGCGGCTTCTTTCACCGGACCCGGCGCGGCAACGATCATGCGCGGCGCGTCCGCCCGCCCGCGTTGCACGCCCTGGCTATAAGCGAGCCAAACAACGCCGCCAAAAGCAGCAAGCACGAGTAGCGCGATGACGATCAGTAGCGGAAGGCGCGAACCTTCTTCGTCGATGTCCTGCTCGTCCTCGTCGAAGACGCGGACATCATCTGATTTCGGCTCGTAAACGCCGCGCTCAAAGCTAGGCATGGGGCAGTCCTCGACGAATCTGGAACAGGATGAACCTAGCACCCGAATGGGGCCGAATCACGATGCCGAAAATGTTAAAGCGCGATCTGCTTGTGGAAGACACGGCTGTATTCCAGCAAGGCATAATTATCGGTCATCCCGGCGATGTAATCCCGCACCACGGATACGGTTCTCCCATCGCCCGGCGCATTACAGCCTTTCGCCCAGTCAGGGGGCAGTTTCGCCGGATCAGAACTGAAGGCCTCGAACAGCGCCGTCACAACATCCTTTGCCCGATTCATCGAGCCCATCACATGTGGATGGCGATACATGCGCGTAAACATGAATTCCTTGAGCGCCCGCACTTGCGGCGCCAGAACATCCGAGAACGCGGCAGTGGCGTCATTTCGGCTACGGATATCCGCGACAGATCGCGGCGCATTCTCTTCCAGGCGACGGCGTGTTTCGGAGATGAGATCGACGATAAGCGTGCTCATCAATTGGCGAACGATTTCGCCGATCATCCGGCCCAATTCCAGATCGCCATAATGACCGAAAATTTCACCAACTTGCGGGCCGACAATTGGAGCTTCGCGCAAATCGGCAATCGTGAACAGCTCTGCGCGTAGCCCATCATCGATGTCGTGGTTGATATAAGCGATATCATCAGCCATCGCGGCGATCTGCGCTTCCAGTCCCGGCCAGGTGGTGAGATCAAGTGGCCATTTTGCGTTGAACGACGCGATAGGCCCCGGAATGGGTTTCTTCTGCGCCGTGATCGGCCCGTTGTGCTTTACCATCCCTTCCAGCGTTTCCCAGGTCAGGTTCAGGCCGTCGAACTCCGCATAGCGATGCTCAATCTGCGTCACCAATTTCAGCGCATGGGCGTTGTGGTCGAAACCGCCGAAAGCTTCCGTCGCGGCGTTCAGTGCCTCTTCGCCCGCGTGGCCGAACGGCGTGTGGCCGAGATCATGAGCCAGCGCGACCGTTTCGGCGAGGTCTTCGTCCACCGCCAGAACACGCGCCACTGAGCGCGCGATCTGGGCCACTTCGAGCGAATGGGTGAGCCGGGTGCGGTAGTAATCGCCTTCGTGCTGCACGAAGACTTGAGTCTTGTGCTTCAAACGCCGGAACGCCGCCGAATGGATGATCCGGTCCCGATCCCGGCTGTAACAGGTTCGGGTTGCGCTCTCGGATTCCTCGAAATAACGGCCATGGCTGTCCTTCGTCCGCGTCGCAAAAGGTGCGCGCTGGGCGGGAGGCTCGAAAAATGGCGGCAAAAGCCTGCCCAAAGGCATGCTGGAAACCTCGATTCAACACGACTACATATAGGCCATGATTGCAGATACCGCCTCCCCCGTGACCGTTTCGGCCAGTGCCGCGAAACGGATCGCCCAGATCCTGAAGGCAGAGCCCGCGCCGGCCATGTTGCGAGTCGCCGTGACCGGCGGCGGCTGTTCCGGGTTCCAATACAACTTCACCGTCGATGATACCAAGATGGATGACGACCTCGTGGTCGCCCGCGACGGCGCGACCGTGCTCGTCGATCCGGTGTCGCTCGATTTCCTGAAGGGCGCGGAGATCGACTTCGTGGACGACCTGATCGGCGCCGCCTTCAAGATCAACAACCCCAACGCAACATCATCCTGCGGCTGCGGGACGAGCTTTTCGGTCTGACCGCCCGTGAAAATCGCGACCTGGAATGTGAACTCCATCCGCATCCGCGTGGACGCGGCCGTGGCGTGGCTGAAGGAAGCCCAACCGGACGTCGTTGCGCTGCAGGAACTGAAATGCACCGACGATCAGTTTCCGAAAGAGCCATTCGAGGCGCTGGGCTACAATTGTGCCGTACACGGACAGAAGACCTATAACGGCGTCGCCATTCTCTCCAAGCGCCCGCTGGAAGACGTCACGCCCCGTCTGCCTGGCGGCGATGGCGACGATCATGCCCGCTATCTCGAGGCCATCGTCCCCGGCGAGAAAGGTGTTGTCCGCGTCGCTTCGATCTATGCGCCGAACGGCAATCCCATCGGGACCGAGAAGTTCGCCTACAAGCTCGGCTGGCTTGAGCGTCTGCATGCGCGTGCGAAAGATCTCCTCAAGCTCGAAGAACCGGTTGCCCTGATGGGCGACTACAACGTCATTCCCATGCCGGATGATGTTTACGATGCGAAGGCCTGGGTGAACGACGCCCTCTTCCAACCGGAATCCCGCGCGGCGCTGCGCCGTCTCGCGAACCTTGGCTTCACGGACACGATCCGCGCCTGCCATCCGGAACCCCATCTCTACACCTTCTGGGACTATCAAGCCGGCGCATGGCAGAAAGACCATGGCATCCGCATCGACCACATCATGCTGTCGCCGCAAGCCGCCGATCATCTGAAGTCCAGCGGCATCGACAAGCATGTGCGCGGCCGCGAGAAGCCGTCCGACCATGTTCCGGTCTGGTGCGAACTCGATATCTAGCGAAGTTCTTCCGACGCATCGCGCTCGAACAAGGCTTCGAGGCTGGTCAGGTTCATGCCGTGCTTCAGCCAGTTGTAAGGCGTGAGGTTCACGGACTTGATCATCGTGCGCGCGATCTCGCCATCGGCGCGCAAATCGAAATCCAGCACGTTGATGCAGCCGGTGTCCTGCTCGAAAGCGCCCGTCGCGTTCGGCCCCGCGCCGCAAGCCCAACTGAGCAAGAGCCGGTTGATCCCTTCATGCGCCACCACAAGCGCGGTATGCCAACCCGCTTCCCGCAACAGGCGCCGGATAGACGTTACGGCACGCGTTTGGGCGGCTTCGGCAGGCTCTGCGCCTTCGATGGCGCGGTCGCCCGGTTGCGTTACACCTTCACCGCTGAACTGACCGCGCATCAACTCAACCAGTTCCGCGCGACTGTTCACTTTCGGAAACTTGCCGTTGCCGCGCTCCACCAGTCCTTCGTCAATCTCGAGCGCGGGCGGATGTTCTTGCGCCGCCAGCACACAGGAAGCCGTCTGGTGCGTACGCGGATAACCCGAGCAAACGGCGCGATCGAATTTTACATGCGCCAGCGCAGCACCGGCAGCTTCCGCCTGCAACCGTCCGCGATTGGTGAGCGGCACGACATTGACGCCGCCCGTCGCCACAACATGCTTGGCGAGATAGTCCACATGGCCATGACGCATGAGATAGATGCGTCTGCGCGCCTGGGTGCCCGGCAATGCAATCATATTCAGAACGCGCTCGCCGCCTGCAGTGCCTCGATATCGGACTTGGACATGCCCCAGGCCGCGAAGGAGCCTTGATTGTCTACCGGGACAACCGGCTTGGTCTCCGGCACGGTGCGCGAGAAACGGGGTGCAGGCGCCGGCTGCGTTACGCCGCCAATCTCAACAAACGTCTGACGCGCGACGTTGTGCGGATGCTTCGGCGCCTCTGCCAGCGACAGCACCGGTGCGTAGCAGACATCGCTGCCCAGCATGATCGCGTCCCATTCGTCGCGCGTTTTCGTCTTGAGGACTGCGGCGAGCTTTTCCTTCAGTGCGGGCCATGCGCTGCGGTCCATCTGCGCGGTGAAGGCCGGATCGGTGATACCGGTCTTCTCCATCAGCTCTTTGTAGAACTGCGGCTCGATCGAGCCGATGGCGACAAACTTGCCGTCCTTTGTTTCGTAGGTGTCGTAGAAGTGCGCGCCGGAATCCAGCATGTTCGATCCGCGCTGGTCTTGCCAGAAACCCGATGCCGACATGCCGTAGAACATGGTCATCAGCGAAGCCGCGCCGTCCGTCATCGCGGCATCGACGACCTGCCCCTTGCCGGAATTCTTCGCCTCGATGATGCCGCAGGCGATACCGAAGGCGAGATAGAGCGCGCCGCCGCCGAAATCGCCGACCAGATTGAGCGGTGGCACCGGCTTTTGCCCATTATTGCCCATCGCATGAAGCGCACCGCTCAAGGCGATGTAGTTGATGTCGTGTCCCGCCGCATTGGCGAGCGGTCCGGTCTGTCCCCAGCCGGTCATGCGGCCATAAACGAGCTTCGCGTTGCGCTTGAGGCAGACCTCCGGCCCGAGACCCAGACGCTCCATCACCCCGGGGCGAAAGCCTTCGATCAAGGCATCCGCCTTTTCGATCAGCTTCAGCGCCGCTTCGACGGCCTCTGGCTTCTTGAGATCGAGCGCAACCGTCTTGCGGCCGCGCAGATAGATTTCCATCTGCGACGGCGCGCGGCCGCCCTTGCGGTCGATGCGGATCACGTCGGCGCCCATGTCCGCGAACAACATGGCGGCGAAAGGACCCGGCCCAATGCCCGCGAATTCCACGATGCGAATGCCTGCCAGCGGACCCATGATGCGCCTCATCTCAATTGTGCCGTAATTTCCTCTTAGCTGGCGCGCCGGGGGCAGGTAAACAGAGAGCCACAATGCAGCCGCGGACTTTTTCAATTTTAGTCGCATGCGCATTTTTCGCATTTGCGAATGTTGGCCCTGCCGCTGCGGCAGGCCCGAAGCCGATCTACAAAGTCGACAGCGTTGCGGCATCCATCCAGGGCAAGAAGCTCACCATCATCGCCGCCGGCGCCGTTTCAACCGGTGGCTGGAGCAAGGCGCGGCTTCGCCTGAAACCGCACAAACCGGAAGCGGATACGCTGGAATATGAATTTGTGGCGACGCCGCCGGCACCCGATGCGATGGTGGTGCAAGCCTTGATCCCGGTCAGCGCGACGCTGGTCACGAAACTGCCGCCCTATGGCGTGACCCGCGTAAAGATCAATGCCGAAACCGACAGCGCGACGGCGAACATCACACCTTAAAGCGATTGCGCTTCGTCCACGTTGAATAGAGCACCCGTGATCGCGCGCGATGCATCGGACGCGAGCAGCAGCAACGTGCTGTCCAGATCCTCAGGCCTCTGCAAGCGGCGCTTGGGGAAGGATTTGATCTGCGCTTTGCCTTTCTCGGTCTCAAACCATTCGTCATTTAGTTCGGTTTCGATGAAGCCGGGACAGATTGCATTCACGTTGATGTCGTAGCGCGCCCATTCCCGCGCCATGCATTGGGTCATCATCGCCAACCCGGCCTTTGAAATGCAGTAGGGCGCGGAACCCTGCAGCACGCGGAACGCGGTAATCGACGCGATGTTGATGATCCGTCCACCCTGCCCGCGCGCGATCATGCGTTTTCCGACTTCCTGCGCGAGCAGAAACGGGCCGCGCAGGTTGGTGGCCATGACGGCATCGAAATCAGCGACGGATATATTGGCGACCGGACCGTCGGCACTCATCCCGGCATTATTGACAAGAATGTCGATCGGGCCGAGTCCGGACTCCGCCTTGTCGAACGCCGGAGTGATTTGCCCCGCCTGCGTCACGTCCAGCGCAATAGCCATGCATTTGCCGCCCGCAGCTTCGATTTCGCTGCGTAAAGTCTGCAGTCGATCTTCCCGCCGCCCCGAAATAGCAACCGCCGCTCCCGCTTTGGCGAGGACGCCCGCGAAGTGGCGGCCAAGCCCGCTGGTTGCGCCCGTTACGAACGCGACGCGGCCTCTCAAATCAAATTCCATGATGCTGTTCCGTTTTTTCCGAATTGATCGTGTGAATTGGTCCGGGGCGCGTCAAGGCGCTTGCGCTCCCTCGCCCATGAGATAGCCTTTGCGGATGCAGATCGACATCGTCTCCGACACGGTTTGTCCGTGGTGCTTCATCGGCAAACGCAGGCTTGAACGCGCGCTCGCGCTTCGGCCCGATATGGAATTTGACATTCGCTGGCGCGCCTACCGCCTCGATCCCACCATTCCGCCCGAAGGCGTTGATCGCAAGCAGTACATGCAGGCGAAGTTCGGCAACAACCCGAACCGCCAGGCCATGCAGGACGCGCTCAAACAGGCGGGCGACGGCGAAGGCATCGCGTTTGCTTTCGACAAGATCGCGCGCTCGCCAAACACAATAGATTCCCATCGTCTCATCCGCTGGGCCGCGAGTGCGGGCGTGCAGAACGAAGTCGTAGAACGCCTGTTCGAAGCCTATTTTGAAGAAGGCCGCGACATCGGCAATGCCGACGTGCTCGTAGAGATCGCGTCCGATGCCGGAATGGACTCGGCAACGGTGGCCGACCTGCTTGAACAAGGTGCAGACCGCGAAATCATCGAAAACGAAGATGCGATGGCGCACCGGCTGGGCATTACCGGCGTGCCGACCTTTATCTTCCAGAACAAATATCTCGTATCCGGCGCCGTCGATCCCGAAGCTCTGCTTGAGATTATCGACAAGGTAACGGCCCTCGCCGCGGAATCCGGCGAAAGCGACGAAGGCAAAGAAGAAGACGGCGAGAGTTAAGCCGCGGCCTTGATGACGCGGTTGCGGCCTTCACGCTTGGCGCGATAGAGCGCCTGATCCGCGCGGTGCAGAAGCTTCTCCGCATTGTCGTCGCCGCCGGCAGAGGCTGCGATTCCGATGCTGATCGTCACACTCAGCGCACCTGGCGCACGGCTGATCTCGATCGGCGTCGTTTCCACGCTTTTGCGCAGGCGCTCGGCGATCGTATAGGCGAAGTCCACGTCGGTGTCCGGCATCACGACGACGAATTCCTCGCCGCCATAGCGGCACGCCAAGTCGATGCCGCGGATGTTGGCGGAGATCCGGTTCGCAAATTCGCGCAGCACTTCATCGCCAATATCGTGGCCATGGGTGTCGTTGACCGACTTGAAGTGGTCGATATCCATGATCAGGAATGCCAGCGGTTTGTTCGATTTCTGCGCATTGGAAATCAAACTGTCCAAATGGCGCGCCATGTAGCGGCGGTTGTGCAGGCCCGTCAGCTGATCGGTGATCGCCATTTCCAGGCTCAGCTGCACGTTATGACGCAGGCGATCCTGATAGCGCTTCTTGCGCAGCTGTGTGCGCACGCGCGCGGTCAATTCATTCTTGTCCACCGGGCGCGTGAGATAGTCGTTCACACCCATCTCCAGCGCCTGCGTGAGCTTGCGACGGTCGCCATCGCTCACCAGCACCAGGATCGGCACATTGCGGCCTTCCGGCAGCGAACGGAGCTGCGAGCATAGGCGCAGGCCATCGAAACCGCGCAAGCCGAGGCTCACGACGATCAGGTCGTAATCGCCGCCGCGGACGCGCACGAGCGCCTCTTCGAAACTGTCGACGGACGAAACTTCATTGGCCGGCGACAGCGCGGTGTTAAACCAGGCAACCGACTCCGGACGATCCTCGATGATGAGGATGCGGCCCGTCGGGTTGTTGTCCATCAGCGTCTGCGCTGGATCGATCAGGCCCATGCTCTGCCCGGTCGACTCGCGCATGCGCAATTCGTCGGTCATCAGCTTCAGGCGAACAAGGCTGCGGACGCGGGCGAACAGCGCCGCATCGTCCACCGGCTTGGTCAGGAAATCGTCGGCGCCGGCATCGAGACCGGCCACGCGGTCGCTGGGCTGGTCCAGCGCCGTCACCATCACGACCGGCACATGCGCGGTCTTGGGATTGCCCTTGATGCGGCGGGCAACTTCAAAGCCGTCCATGCCGGGCATCATCACATCGAGCAGAATGATGTCGGGATCGCACTCTTCCACTTTGGCGAGTGCTTCAATGCCGTTGAACGCCGTGACGACTTCGAAATACTCAGCCGTCAGCTTCGCTTCGAGCAGCTTTACGTTCGATAGGATATCATCGACGACGAGAACGCGTGCTGTCATGGCGTTCTGTTATCCGATGAAGCGGCGCACGGTGTCCAGGAAGCTCACAACCGAAATCGGTTTGGAGATATAGGCCTCGCAGCCGCCCTGACGGATCACTTCCTCATCGCCCTTCATCGCGAAGGCGGTCACGGCGACGACCGGAATGCCTTTCAGCGTGTCGTCTTCCTTGAGCCACTTGGTGACTTCAAGGCCGGACACTTCCGGAAGCTGGATGTCCATCAGGATCAGGTCGGGGTGATGTTCGCGCGCGATGTCGAGCGCCTCCATGCCGTCCTTGGTCTGAAGGATGTTGTAGCCATTGGCGTCCAGCAGGTCGTGGAAGAGCTTCATATTGAGCTCATTGTCCTCCACGATCAGGACTGTTTTCGTTGTCGCATCCATCAGAAATTCTCCACGGCCCCGAACGCTCAACCGGTATTTGCTGGAGAAATCCCCAGCCGACTCATTCCGGCTTCTGGCTTCCGCTAGTATTAGGTTGGATGTCTTAACGCTCCCTTGACGATGCGCCCCAAAATGACCCCTGCGAACGCTGAAACCCTCGCCCTGAAAGGCCTGGCATTTCTGGCAAATTCCGATGAGCCGCTCGACCGGTTCATGGCGCTTTCGGGCGCCGGCGCCGACGAATTGCGGGAACGCGCCGGCGAGCCTGAATTCCTGGCGGCGGTGATGGATTTTCTCCTGTCGGATGAGGCGCTTCTGACCACTTTCTGCGACGAAACATCAATCGATCCTCGAGAGCTTCAGATGGCGCGGCAGGCGCTTCCGGGCGCATGACGCGGGCTTTCCACACCCATCCCTCGACGGTACCGCTGGACGCCAGAAAGCCGCTGCTGATCGTGGACGCAGACGAGGTGATTCTACGCTTCGCGGACGGTTTCGACCGATTCCTCGCAGAACGCGAATTGTTCCTCGATCTCACAACCTATCGTCTCCATGGCAATGTGAAGCGAAGGGATGACCGGACGCCGGTTCTGGATGTGGAAGTCACGGCCCTGCTCGATGAATTCCGCGCCGAACTGGATTGGCTCGATGTGGTCGAAGATGCCGATGTCGTTCTGAAGGCGTTGGCGAAACAGATGAACATTGTCGTCCTTTCCAATGTGAACGAAGCGCAGGCGCCGGCGCGGCTGCGCAATTTCGCGAAATTCGATCTGCCCTTTCCGCTCATCGCCAACAGCGGACCGAAAGGACCGTTCGTGAAGGCATTGGCGGCGCGGACCGGTGGCCCGGCCTTTTTCGTCGATGACATACCCATGCACCATGCCTCTGTCGCAGAAGGCTCGCCCGATGTGTTTCGCATCCATCTGATCGGCGACGAACGGCTGAAGCCGCTGCTGCCGGTAACGCCCCACGCACATCTGCGCGCCGAAACCTGGCGCGATGCCGATGCTTTCATCCGCGCAAAACTCGCGGAGACGAAATGATGCGGTTCGGGATCGACCTCGGCGGCACCAAGATCGAAGTGGCGGCGCTAGCACCTTCCGGCGAGATTGTGCTGCGCGAGCGCACGCCGACGCCGCGCGGCGACTATGAAGCGACCGTGACTGCGATCCGCGATCTGGTGGCGGGTGCGGAAAGCAAGCTCGGCACGCGGGGAACGGTTGGCGTCGCCATTCCGGGGACCATCAGTCCGAAAAGTGGGCTGGTGAAGAACGCAAACTCCACCGCACTGATCGGCCATCCACTCGACAAGGATCTGAGCATCGCGCTGGGCCGGTCAGTTCGGCTGGCCAATGATGCAAACTGCTTTGCGCTCTCCGAAGCTTCCGACGGCGCGGCGGCGGGCAAATCCGTCGTTTTCGGCGTCATCGCGGGCACGGGCATCGGCGGTGGTGTCGTCGTCAACGGGCAGATCATCACCGGCGCGCATGCCATCGCGGGCGAATGGGGGCACAATCCCCTGCCCGGCGCGCGTGCCGATGAGATACCCGGTCCGCAATGTTACTGCGGCAAACATGGCTGCATCGAAGCCTGGTGCGCCGGGCCGCATTTCGAGGCGCAATTCGAAGCCGCGACGGGGCGCAAACTCTCTGCCCGCGAGATCGCGGCAGCGGCGCAAAGCGGCGATGCGCAGGCCAAGGTGGTTATGGAGCGCTGGCTCGATCGTTTCGCGCGCAGCATCGCCACGCTGGTGAACATTCTGGATCCCGACGCCATCGTGCTTGGCGGCGGGCTTTCCAATATCGACGCGCTATATCGCGAACTGCCCGCGCGCGTGGAGCATTATGCCTTCACGCCGGAAGGCCCGACGCTCATCGTGAAGAACCGCCATGGCGACTCCAGCGGCGTGCGTGGCGCGGCCTGGCTGTGGCGCGAAGGCGACCCGGAGGGGCTGCCCCGGTGAGTGCGTTCTGCCGCGATTGTCTGACCGACGCGGCCGAGACGACCAAGCGTTGCCGCACATGCGGCGGGCATCGCATCCTTGCGCATCCCGAACTCGAAACGCTTTCCATCGCGCATATGGATTGCGACGCGTTCTATGCCGCCATCGAGAAGCGCGACGATCCTTCGCTGCTGGACAAGCCGGTGATCGTGGGCGGCGGCAGGCGCGGCGTGGTGTCCACCTGCTGCTATGTCGCCCGCCAGTATGGCGTGCGTTCCGCCATGCCCATGTTCCAGGCGCTGAAGCTTTGCCCGAAGGCGACGGTCATCAAGCCGGACTTCAGCAAATACACCGAAGCCAGCCGCAAAATCCGCGAGATGATGCGCGACCTGACGCCCCTGGTCGAACCGCTGTCGCTGGACGAAGCCTTTCTCGATCTGGCGGGCACACAGCGCATTCACGGACACAGCCCTGCCAAGACGATGGCGGCGCTGGCGAAGCGCGTGGAGCAAGACGTCGCCATCACGATCTCCATTGGTCTCTCCTACAACAAGTTTCTCGCCAAGCTGGCCAGCGAACTCGACAAGCCGCGCGGCTTCGCTGTGATCGGCGAAGCGGAGGCCAGAACGTTCCTGCGCGACAAGCCGGTGGGTTTCATTCGCGGCGCAGGCAAGGCGCTGCAGGCGAAGCTGGCGAAAGACGGCATCACGCGCATCGGGCAACTACAGGACGCCGATCCGAAGGACCTGGCGCGGCGCTATGGCAATACCGGTCTTTGGCTTGCGCGCCTCGCGAACGCCGACGATACGCGCGAAGTCCATTCCGACGGCGAGATGAAGACGATCTCATCTGAAACGACCTTCTTCGACGATCTTTCCAAATTCGAAGATCTCGAAAGCGTGTTGTGGCGGCAGGCCGAACGCGTTTCCGCGCGGGCCAAGAGCCACGCACTCGCCGGGCGCACCGTCGTGCTCAAGCACAAGACCGCGAATTTCAAGCTCAAGACGCGCAGCGCCTCGCTGGAAGCGCCGACACAGCTTGCCGACCGCATCTTCCGCGTGGCGCGCGATGCCCTGAAACGCGAGGCGGATGGCACCTCCTATCGCCTGCTCGGCGTCGGCATTTCCAATCTCGCGCCCGCGCATCAGGCCGATCCGCGTGACCTGATCGACCGCGGCGCGGACAAGCGCGCGGCAGCGGAGCGCGCGATGGACAAACTTCGCGACAAATTCGGCACCGGCACCGTGGCCAAAGGGCGCGGCGTCAAGCTTGCGCCCAAGCCCGCCAAGCAGTGAACTGTTTGCAGTCAGGGGGATTCCAAATGCACATCCGTTTTTCGACGACGTTGTTCGCTACAGCCGCTGCAGCCGCTGTTCTTTCTCTCACCACGCCCGCGCTGGCGCTCGATGTCGCCACCGTAAAGCCGCAGCTCGAAGCCGAAATCAGCGCGGACTACCCGCACCTCTTCGACATCTACAAAGACATTCACCAGCATCCCGAACTCGGCCATCAGGAGACGCGCACCGCCTCGAAACTCGCGGGCGAGATGCGCGCGCTCGGCTTTGAAGTGACCGAAGGCGTTGGCGGAACCGGCGTCGTCGCGATCTATCACAACGGCCCCGGCCCGATGGTGATGATCCGCACCGAACTCGATGCCCTGCCGATGCAGGAGAAAACCGGCCTGCCCTATGCCAGCCAGGTGAAGGCGCAATGGGAAGGCCACGAAACTTACGTCGCGCATAGCTGCGGCCACGACTCCCACATGGCGATCTGGGTTGGCACCGCGAAAGCGATGCTCTCGCTGAAAGACAAATGGAGCGGCACGGTGATGTTCATCGGCCAACCAGCGGAAGAAACCGTAGGCGGCGCATCGGGCATGATCGCGGACGGTCTGTTCAAACGCTTTGGCGGCAAGCCGGACATGGCGTTCGCGCTGCATGTCGGCCCCGATCCGGCAGGCACGGTCAGCTACATCTCCGGCCCTTACGACACCACGGCGGATTCGATGGAGATCACTTTCATCGGCCGTGGCGCGCACGGCTCCATGCCGGAGAAGTCCATCGATCCCGTCGTGATGGCCGCGCGCTTCATCGACGATGTGCAGACCGTGATCAGCCGCGAAAAAGACCCGATGTCGTTCGGTGTCGTCACGGTCGGCTCCGTCAGTTCGGGCAGTGCGGGCAACATCATTCCGGATGATGCGACACTGCGCGGCACCATCCGCACGCTGGATGAAAAGACGCGCGCGAAGATTCTGGACGGCGTGCGCCGCACCGCCAATGCCGTGGCTGCGATGTCCGGCGCACCGGCGCCGCAGATCAAGCTTGGCGACACCGCTTACTCCGTCATCAACGATCCGGTGCTGACGGAAAAAACCGCCGCCGTCCTGAAACAGGCGATGGGTGACAGGGTCTCCCAAATGGCGCGTCCCATTCCCGCCAGCGAAGACTTCTCCGAATTCGAACGCGCGGGGGTGCCGGGCGAATATCTGACGCTGGGCGGCATGGATCCAAAGACGATCGCGGAAGACGCCAAGAAAGGCATTCCCGTGCCGGTGAACCATTCCCCGCTGTTCACGGTGTTACCGGAGCCGACGATCAAAACCGGCGTGGAAGCGATGACGCTATCGGTGATGAACGTGATGCCGCCAAAGGCGTAACGGTTTTCGCGCGAAATTGCAGGAGGGGGCGGGCCCCGCCTGAATTCGCCGAATTGAATGTCGATTTTTGCCTCGTGCGAATGACAAGAAACACAACATCTTGTGGTTCAGGCTTGGAGTGAGCAGTCGTTTTCACGAATGTCACACACCCCTCCCCCTCTCCCTATCTGCCGTCGTGGCCGCGGATCGGCGCGTAGAGATCCGGGCGGCGGTCGCGGAAGAGGCCCCAGCTGGCGCGCGCCTTCGCGATATCGTCCAGATCGAAGCTCGCGGTGCAGATGCCTTCATGGGTGCTGTCGAGCTCGGCGACGATTTCGCCCGTGGGGCCTGCGATGAACGAGGTGCCGTAGAAGGTCATCTCGCCGGCCTGCCCTTTCTCGGTGCCGATGCGGTTACTGGCGACGAGGGGAACATAGTTTGCCCCTGCATGGCCCTGCATCACGCGGCGCCAATGATGGCGGCTATCGACCGGCGGCGCGGGCGGCGGCTCCGTGCCGATGGCGGTGGGATAGAACAACGCCTCCGCGCCCATCAGCGCCATGGAGCGCGCGCTTTCGGGAAACCACTGGTCCCAGCAGATCGCGGCGCCGAAGGTACCGAACTTCGTGTTCCAGACCTTGAAGCCGGTGTCGCCGGGCGTGAAGTAATATTTCTCCTGATAGCCGGGGCCGTCCGGGATGTGCGATTTGCGATAGAGGCCGAGCACGCGGCCATCCGCATCCACCATCGCCAGCGAATTGAAATGCGCGTAGCCCGCTTTCTCGAAGAAGCTGACGGGCAGCACGACGCCAAGCTCTTTCGCCAGCGCCGCCATTTCCGCGATGAGCGGATTGTTTTCGAAAGGCTGCGCCAGCGCGAAATGCTCCGGCGACTGGTCCTGGCAGAAATACGGCGTCTCGAACAATTCCTGGATCAGGATCGCATTCGCGCCTTTCGACGCCGCCTGACGCACAAGGTCTTTCGCCTTGGCGACATTGGCGCGCTTGTCCCACGAACAAGCATATTGCGTGGCGGCGAAGGTGACGTTTCGCACTATGAAGCTCCGTTCGTTTTCCTCCCCCGTTTACGGGGGAGGTGCGTCGCGCAAGCGACGTGGAGGGGGACAACGCGACACTTACCCCCTTCGCCGACTTCGTCGGCACTTCCCCCGTAAACGGGGGAAGAAAAATATGTGCGCGCTGCGACTGACATCATGCTGGTTCCTGTTGCGTGATGCAGTGGATGCCGCCGCCGCCTTCGACGATGTCGAGGGCATCCACCTGAAGGATGTCGCGGCCGGGGAAGCAATCGGCCAGCACGGCGCGGGCTTTCTCGTCGTTCAGATCGTTGAAGGCGGGCATGACGATGCCGCCATTCGGCAGATAGAAGTTCACATAGCTGGCCTGCAGCATGCGGCCCTGCCAGTCCACTTTCTTTTCCTGCGGCTGCGGCAGCTCGATCACTTCCAGCGCGCGGCCCTGCGCGTCGCGCGCTTCCAGCAAGCGGCGCTTGGCATCCATCACCGGCTCGTAATCCGGATGGCTTTTGAATTGCGGAATGCCGAGCAGCACGCGGCCCGCCCCCGCGAAACAGGCGATGTTGTCGATATGGCCATCGGTCTCGTCATCCGAGAAGCCTTCGCCCAGCCAGATCACCTTGCGGATGCCGGTGTAGAGGGAGAGCGCTTCCTCGATCTCCTGCTGTGTGAGTTCGGGATTGCGGTTGGGATTGAGCAATGTCTGTTCGGTGGTGAGCAAGGTGCCCTCGCCGTCCACATGGATCGCGCCGCCTTCGCACACCAGCGGCGCGCGATAGATCTTCAGGCCCTCACGCTCCAAAACACGGCTGGCGAATTTTGCGTCGTCCGCGAAGGGAAAATATTTGTTGCCCCAGGCGTTGAACTGCCATTGCACGCCGGCGCGCGCACCATCCGGCCCACGCAACATGGTGGGACCGCTGTCGCGCGCCCAAGAGTCGTCGATGACAACTTCGAAGACTTCCGTTTTCCCGGCGCAGGCAAGTTTCACTTCGGAGAAATCCTGCGGCCGCGCGGCGATCGTCACCGGCTCGAACGACGCGATGGCGCGCGCCACCCGCGCATAGGCCTGCTTGGCGCGCAGCAAGCCTTCCGGCCCGCCCCATGCCTCGATACGGCAGGGCCACGCCATCCAGGTGCGCCTATGCGCATCCCATTCGGCGGGCATGGAAAAGCCGTCGCGCGCGGGACAGGGATCGTCAGCATCCATGCGGCTGTATAACTGTTTGCTCGTCATGACGAAACGTGGTTTTCATCTGATCACCCTCCCCTTGAGGGAGGGTCGAAATTTGCCCTTCGCAAATTTCGGGAAGGGGTCACTTCTCCAGCAGCGGAGCTTCGCCCCACCCCGAAAAATTCTTCGCGAAGTGCTCGAATTTTATCGACCCTCCCTCAAGGGGAGGGTTGTGACGCAAAATCGGAGAACGAAATGACTGGTAAGATCGACGCGCGGCTGAAGGAACTGGGAATCGAATTGCCGACGCCCCCCGCCCCCGTGGCGAGCTATGTGCCTTATGTCATCAGCGGCAAGCAGGTTTATATCTCCGGTCAGGTGACGATGGAGGGCGGCGCTCTGAAATATGTGGGCATCGTCGGCAAGGACATCTCACTCGACGATGGCAAGGCCGCGGCGCGGGTCTGCGCGATCAATCTGCTGGCACAGCTCAAGGCCGCTGCCGGCGGCGATCTCGACAAGGTGGCGCGCTGCGTGAAGCTGGGCGTGTTCGTGAACTGCGTGCCCGGTTTCGACAAACAGCCGGAAGTGGCCAATGGCGCATCGGATCTGATTGTCGAGGTTCTGGGCGACAAGGGCCGCCACGCGCGCTCCGCCGTGGGTGCAGGCTCACTGCCCCGCAACGTTGCCGTCGAAGTGGACGCGGTATTCGAGCTGGCGTGAAGAAAGACAAAATCATCGCGCGTATTGCGGGTGCGGCGTCGCAGATCGGGCGCGAAGCGTGGAATGCCTGCGCCAATGGAATTTCCGGGCCCGTAGGCTCGGACGATCCGCATCCCTTTACGCGCTATGAGTTCTTCGCCGCCTGCGAGGAAAGCAAATCGGCCACCGCGCGCACCGGATGGCGCCCGGCGCATCTGGTGATCGAGAATGACGGTGCGATCACCGGCCTGATGCCGATGTATCTGAAGTCGCACAGCCAGGGCGAATATGTGTTCGACTATGGCTGGGCCGATGCCTTCGAACGCGCGGGCGGCGCCTATTATCCGAAGCTGCAGGCGAGCGTCCCGTTTACGCCGGTGACGGGCCATCGCCTGCTTGTTGCCGCCGGTGCGCCGCTCGAAGAGACGCGCAATGCACTGCTGGCAGCGGGCGCGGCGGCGGTGAACGAGTTGGAAGCGTCGTCGCTGCACATCACCTTCATGACGGAGCGCGAGTGGAAGGATGCCGGTGCGCTCGGCTTCCTCCAGCGCACCGATCAGCAATTCCATTGGCACAATGACGGCTATACCTCGTTCGACGATTTCCTGAGCCGCCTCTCCTCCGCCAAGCGGAAGAACTTGCGCAAGGAACGCGCGGCGGTGGCGGCGGAAGGCGTGACGTTTGAATGGCTGTCCGGCGCGGACATCACCGAAGCGCATTGGGACGCCTTCTTCGAATTTTACATGGACACGGGCGGGCGCAAATGGGGCCGCCCTTACCTCACCCGCGATTTCTTCAGCCGCATCGGTGCCACGATGGGCGAACAGGTTCTGCTGATCCTGGCCAAGCGCGCGGGGCGATACATCGCGGGCGCGCTGAACTTCAAGGGACAAGGCGTTTTGTTCGGGCGCAACTGGGGTTGCACCGAGAACATTCCGTTTCTGCATTTCGAGACCTGTTACTATCAGGCAATCGACTACGCGATCGCGCACAAATTCACCCGCGTCGAAGCCGGCGCGCAGGGCGAGCACAAGCTGGTCCGCGGCTACATGCCTGTGCCGACTTACTCCGCGCATTACATCGCGCACGCGGGCTTACGGCGCGCGGTGGGCGATTATCTGAAGCAGGAGCGCGCCGCGGTGGCCGAGAATATCGAAGCGCTGGCCGAGCATGGACCGTTCAAGCGCTCCATCTAATCCGTCATGGCCGGGCTTGACCCGGCCATCCATCGAAACAATAAGAATTGTGCTTGATCCGTGGATGGCCGGATCGCGCTTCGCTACGCTCGCTGTCCGGCCATGACGAGGTTCTAATGCCCTACGACACCAACAACGTCTTCGCGAAAATCCTGCGCGGCGAGTTGCCGAAGATTGCGGTTTATGAGGACGAACACACCCTCGCCTTCATGGACATCATGCCCGCCGTCGAGGGCCACACGCTGGTGATCCCCAAGGAGCCGGGCGAAACCATTTTCGATATCTCGCCGGAAGCCGCCGCGGCGCTTATAAAAACGACCCAAAAGGTTGCTGCCGCCGTGAAGAAAGCGATGGACGTTCCGGGCATCATGCTGGCGCAACTGAATGGCAAAGCGTCTGGGCAAAGCGTTCCACACGTTCATTTCCACATTCTTCCGCGCACAAGCGGCATCGATATGGGCTTGCACGGCCGCAAGATGGTTGATGCGTCGACATTGGAACCCATCGCAGAGATGATCAGGCTGCATATTTAGTCGCCGCAAAAATCCGCGCGCGGCGCTGTAACTTACACACTCGCTGTCATCCCCGGCCGAGCGCAGCGAGGGGAAGGGGACCCAGGTGTTTTCACAAAGAAGGTCTCGCCGCGTTATCCGCGGACGACGCTCTTTGTTTGCCACCTGGGTCCCCTTCCCCTCGTTCGCTGACGCTCACTCGGCCGGGGATGACAATCGCGCACAAACAAAAACCGCTGCCCGGTTTTCGGGAGCGGTTCGGTTTGGGCGCAGTTCGAGAGTTGGGAAAAGTGTACGGGGGTAGCGTCACGGTGTCAAGGAAATTAAAGCCGCGCTTAGGACTATCTTATGCACAGGCTAGGCATTTGAATTGGCGAGAGAAAATCCGTCGCGGCGGTCGATTTATCCACAAAAATTTGCGGGCCAAAATTATTTTGTGAAGCCGCTTCCACCCTTCCATTGCGGCGCGCGCGATCCCATATCCTCGGCATGCTCTATTTTCTCGCCATCTTCTGTTCGCCGCTCGCCCTGCTCCTCGCGGGACGGCCCTTTGCCGCGCTGTTCAACCTGATCCTCTACGTGCTGTCGATTGCGCTATGGGCCACGATCATTCTGCATCACGCGGGCTTCGTGGTCTGGGGTCTGGCGTTCATCCATGCGGTGCTGGTGATCCACGATGCGCGCGAATATCGCCGCATGCGGCGCATCATGGCGGCAACGCGCCTCGACTGAACGCGTTAGGCTCTCGCTGTGAATCACCCGCGAGGCCGCCATGAAATCGAAAAAGCGCAAAACGAAGAAGCACATCGACTCCATGCGGTCGCCCTCGCATCCGGCCAAGGGGCTGGAGCGTGACAGCAAGGGCAAACCGATCCCGATGAAGAAGCGGCTGGCGGAAGACCGCGCCGAAGCGCGCGCCGCCGCCAAGCGGAAAACGCGCAAAGTCAAAAAGACGAAGAAATAGCCGCTATTTCGGCTCGCCTTCCGCGCTCTTGATGAAGGTGGCAGCGACGATGAAAGCCGCGCCGCTCAGCATCGACGCCACGAATACGCCGTTCCATTCGAACGGATCGTGCGGCGCGGCCACCACGCGCGGAAGGTGCAGCACCAGAACCCAGCTCAGATACATGATGCCGGCCAGCGTGGCGCCCAACCGCGCCAGCACGCCGGAAAGAATGGCCAGCCCCGCAGCCATATGCGCGAGGCCGGTCAGCGTGGCCAGCAGCGAGCGGTCCGGGAACCAGTCCGGAATGAAGCTGGCGGTGAAGTCGTGATAGACAAAATGCATCGCCCCGAAGATGAGCAGCGACAGGCCGAAACAGATGCGGCCGATGGGAATGCCGTTGTCGATAATGCGGTCCCATGCGTTGGTGATCAGGCGCGGCGGCATGATGGACGCCAGCACCCAGGCGGCGGCGAACACCGAAAAGCATTCCGCAAAACCGCTCCAATGGATGCCTTGCGTGATCGTCGGCACAAGCCGCGTCAGGTGCAGCCCTACCGTCCATAGCAGCGTGACCACTGCGAGGATGCTGGCCGACAGCTTGGCCCGCTCGGCCCACATAAGCCCGATGCCCGCAAGCAGCACGATCACGCCGGAGGCGTAACCCACGGCCATCGCGCCGGGCCAATCCTTGCCCCACGCTTCCAGGCGCATCACGGGTGTGCCGTACACCAGGCTTTCAATACCGAGCGCCACCCACGCGACCGCGAAGATGAGGCGGCCCAGCCGGGCCTCGAATGTGTCCCAAACGCCGTTCATCCGGTTCGCCCCAAGGATCACGGCGATCCTAGCGTGATTCCACCATGCGGCCCGTCAACAATGGGTGAGACGTTTAATGCTTGCCGGATACCTGCTTCAGATAGGCGATCACATCCGCGCGTTCCTGCGCGTCACGCAGTTGGAAACCCATCGCGGTGCCGGGAACCATTTTCACGGGGCTTTGCAGCCACGTATTGAGCGTCTTCTCATTCCAGACGATGCCGGATTTCTTGAGCGCATCCGAATAGTGGAAATCGGGGACCGCGCCCGCCTTGCGGCCGAACACGCCGCGATGCTTGGGACCAATGCGGTTCGCGTCCAGTGAGTGACACGCACCGCATTTGGCCTCGTAAACCTCCGCCCCCCGAGAGGCACTGGCGGGAGGCGGAGACGCCGGCGGATGGGCGGAGGGAGCCGGCGGTAAAGGCGCCGCCGCGACTCCAAACGCAAGCGCGGCGGCGGCGACCGGCAATGCCAGCCATAGGGAATTACCGGTCGTTTTCATGACGGCGATCCGATCAACCGAACATCGGTGCTTTTTCGGGGATCGGCTCGCCGAGTACGTTGCCGAGAACGGCAGCGTGGAACGACTCGTCCGCCGCCGTGCGCGCCGCGAAGAGATACAGATCCGGCTGATCGAGCGACGGGATGACGCCGAGATAGGCGTTCGTCGCGCCCTTCTCCAGCTTCAGCGCGAGACGCAGCACGTCTGCCTGGCTCTTGAGCGACGCCGCGTTCAGTTCCTTGGCGTAGTCGGTCAGCGCCTTGGCGGTGACCGGCTTGCCGCCGAGCTTGTTGATGGCGGCGACAAGATCGTCGCGATGCTGCTTGTGATGGCTCTGGAACGTGACGGCGACCTTCAGCACCTCCGGCTTCAAGAGCTTGCTTTCGGCGCCGAGCTGATAGGCGGCGATGCCTTCATGCTCCAGGCCGAGCGCGGCGTTGAGAAGCTGGACGTCCTGCGCGGCATTGCCGGTAGCGGCGCGGGCGGCACGGGGCAGCGCAGCGGAGCCGAGAACAACGCCCAGACCGGCGACGGACAGCGTGGTGGCGCTGCCGATCAAAAGGCTGCGGCGGGATTTGGGACCAATATCTTCAATCATGCGTCTTCTCCTTCATTGCTGGCCTCGGAAATACCCATTCGTTTCAGAACGGATGCAGTGAGCGCCTCGCAATCGGCGCCCGCGAACGGGAACGTTTCGCCGAGCGCGGTGCGCAATTCAGGATCGAGTGCATCCTGGATTTTCTTGCGCGCGCGCAGATGGCGCGAGCGGACGGTCTCGGCGGGAATGTCGAGCGCTTCGGAAGCTTCCTCCACGCTCATGCCCTCGATCTCGCGCAGCACGAACACGGTGCGGAAATTGTCCGGCAGCTTGGCGACGGCCGCTTCGAGGAAGCCCTTGAGCTGCTTGCGCGCCAGCTCGCCTTCCGGCGACAGGCGGCGTTCGGGCGAGCCCAGGAGTTTTTCGCGATACTCTTCCATGACCAGAACCGATTTTTCGTTGAAGGCGTTGGCGCGGCGTTGTTGCGCGCGCTTGCGGGTCAATGCCTCGTTGATGGCGATGCGCGTCAGCCAGGTCGAAAGCGACGAACGGCCTTCGAACCGTCCGATTGCGCCCAGTGCGCGCAGATAAGTCTCCTGCACCACGTCTTCCGCTTCGCTGCGGTTCTTCAGAATGCTCCATGCCGTGCGGAAAAGACGCTGGTTGTTGCGCGCGGTGACGAGACGAACCGCCCGTACATCTTTCGCGGCGAAATAGCCCGCCAGTTCCAGATCGGTCAGACTTTCGTAGTCGAGCAGCGCCTGCGCAGCCATGTCTCCACCCTCTTGCACCATTGGACGCCGGAAGAAGCCCGGCGTTCCCGATGGGGGGAAGATTAGCGCGGCGCGGAGCGCCGTAAGGCCGTGTTTATTGTGTGGTTATGGCGCGAAGCTGGAGCGAATTTTCACGCCCCAATGGCCATTTTCCTTTGTGATCACATAGATGGAATCGAAACCGCCAATCACCGAGCCATCCTTGCGATAGCGGGTAAAGCGGGTGTCCACATGCACCTTATCCTCACCGGCATGGATGATTTTACGGCGCTCCCAGGCCGAATGATCCCATTCCGCGAGCGCGCCGGTGGTGAAGCGCTCCGGCGTCATGTCGCCCTTGTTGAGCGTGATGAGCTTGCCGGACGCGAGACGGATGGAGGGGAAGTTGAACGTCTTCTCGAAAGCTTCGACGTCGCGCGCGTTGAAAGCGGTCATGAAGTCGTCGAGCACTTGCATCGCGGCGGCAGAGGATTGTTCGGCGGACATCGTTCGCTCACTTTCCCGCCGGAGAAATAGCCACGCCGGCGGCGGCGGGATAATGCAGCTTGCTAGCCGTCGCGGTTCGCATCCATTCCAGCAGCGCCGCGAAGCCGATCAGCAGGCCGATGCCTGCGAGATTCGCCAGCACCAGCGCGCCTTGCGATTGCCATTGGCCGCAATAAATATCCGTGCTGACCGCGAGCAGAACGCCCGCGCCGAAGATCGCCAGCGAGTGCTGGCCGCAACGCATGATCGCGCGTGTGACGCTGTTGTTTCCCAAAGCTGCCGACGACGGCATGAAGCGCCGCGCCAGTAAAGCGAGCGCCAGGAAATCCACCACGCGCATATATTGCAGGGAGTCCTTGCCCACTTGCAGCGACCCGGATTGTACGGCGGGGATTGCCGGCACGAAGGTGTGGACGACGCCACTGCCGACGATGACGGCGCCCGGGATGGCGATCAAGGCAGCAAGCCCGACAGCCCAGCGCGTATCCAGAAGCGGCAGCAGGCGCGACAAGCCGCCAGAGCCGAACGCCGCGCCGAGCATGAACAGGAATTGCCACGCGAACGGATTGAAGAACCACGGCGCGCCGTCCGGCGCACTGCGCGGTGTCCATCCCCAGATCTGCACGCCGAGATAAAGCGCGAAGGAAAGCGCCAATGCGACCCAGACATTGCGCTTGAGCAGCACCAGCCCGAACGGCAGCGCGATGAAGAACACGATATAAGCGGGAAGAATGTCGAGATAGGCCGGCTGATAGCGCAAGAGGAGCGCCTGCAGGATCATCGTATCGGTGTGATTGAGAAACGCGCTGACGCGATAATAGCTGAGCATGGCCATGTTGCCCGACGCATCCGCGGCGGAAGCGAGGATGGCGACCAGGAACACCAGCAACACCATCTGCGTGGCGTAGATGTCCCAGGCGCGGCGATAGATGCGTGCGGTGGCGGCAAGAAAACCGCTCTGCGCCAGCGTGCGGCCATAGACCAGCGCGGCGACAAATCCCGAGATGAAGAAGAACAATTCCGCCGCGTCGCCGAACGACCAGGTGCGCAGCGTGAAGATTGTCAGCGGGTTCCAGGGAGAATGATCGACGAAGATCATCAGGAGCGCGAGACCGCGCAGGAAATCAATACGAAGATCGCGTTCGGACATTAAGGCCACTCCACGCGCCCCCCGATTTCGAAATGGCATATATGGAAGAACCTGACAACCTTTCGCGCGCCATCTGTCGCGCGCGACATTATCCGGCAATGTCACGTGTGCGTTATCGCGGCATGCCTTCGAAGATCTGGAGCCCTTTGGGCAGGATCACCCAATCCGGCTTGAACTTCGTCATAATCGCCATCGCGGGCTTGAACTGCGATGTGTCGTCGAGCGTGCCGGCATAGATCGTGTTGCCGTTGGGATTGCCGGGCTCGCCGCCGAACACAAGACTCGCGCATTTCGCGCAGGAAAATCGTTCGGACGTGCGGCCATCCTTGTGGTGCATCTGATACATGGTGTGCGGCCCGGTGACTTTCAGAACACCGCCCACAAACCCAACAAACGGGATGAAGCCGGAGCCCGATGCCTTCTGGCAATCGTCGCAGCAGCAATAGCCCATGAAGGTAGGCGCGGCGTTCGCTTCATAGCGGAGCGCGCCGCAAAGGCAGCCGCCTGTGATCGGTTTGTCCATGACTTGACTTGCCTGATATCCGTTGCTGCGTCGATCATAGTGCCAGAATTCCGGCCGTCACAAACGTGTGATGACCGGGTTCGTTTATGGACAAGGCACCGGGCATCGCAGCGAAATGTGCGCGCCAAGCGGGGGATGCGGCATGCGGCGGTTTGGAATCTATTTGGCGCTGATCTTTGCGGCGATGTTCGGCGTGGCTGCACAAGCCGCGCCGGTATCCATCCAGCTTGGCAGCGCCGTCGTGCCGCTGAACGGGCCGTGGAAATTCCATACGGGCGATGACGCGCGTTGGGCATCTCCGGATTTCAATGACGCGCAATGGGAAACATTCGATCTGACGCCGAAAGCGGGGGCGCATGACGGCGATGTGGGACTGAAGGGTTACGTCGCCGGATGGAATGCGCGCGGCCATCGCAACTATAGCGGTTATGCATGGTATCGCATGGCGGTGCGCGTGGGCGGTGCGAACTCCGGCACGCTCTGGATCGACGGCCCTGCCGCCGTGGACAATGCCTACCAGCTCTATTTCAACGGCCATCTTATCGGCGACGGCGGCGGCGATTTTTCGCGCGATCCGCCGACCGTCGTTTCCATTCAGCCGCGGCTCTTCGCCCTGCCCCGCAATCTCTGGCACGACGACGGTAATGCGCTGAGCGGCGTCATCGCCATCCGCGTTTATCTGATGAAGGCCGGTACCGTGCCGGCGGATTATGGCGGCATCCACATCGCGCCGTTGCTGGGCAATGAGAAGGGCGCCGGCGACCACTATCGCGGACAGTGGCTCCAGACCTTCGAGGGCTACGTCGTCGATGCGAGCGAGGGGTTGATCTTCGTGATGCTGGCCGTGATGGCGCTGTGCATCCTGCCCTTCGACCGTGGAAACAGCTTTTATGTCTGGGCGGCGATCGGGCTGTGCCTGGCCGGCTTCGCGCGCGGCAATCAGGCGATCTTTTTCTGGGGCCAGACGGAAACCTATACCGAAATCGTGCTGCTGCGGATCGTGCTGGCCGACGGGCTGGTGTTCGGGGCGTTCGCCATGGCGTGGCGCGCGGCATTCGGGCTGCGTCAGGAACGCTGGAGCGCCATTGCCGCCGCGGCCCTGACGGCGGGCTACATCGTCACGCGGTTCTGCAGCCTCTACATGGTGTCATCGCATCTGTGGGCGGGCGCGAGCGCATTCTTCTTGGACATCCACCAAGCTGTGCGGCTCGGACTGCTGGCGCTGTTCCTCTACCTCGCCGCCCGTGGCGCGATGCGGCGCGAAACAACCGCCTGGATCGGTGTCGCTGCGCTGGTCTTCCTGAGCATCGGATTATTCGCGCAGGAGGTCGGCATGCTCGGCGTACAGGGAATCTGGTTCCCCTTCGGCGTCGGTGTGTCCCGCACCGAATACGCCCATGCGGTGTTCGACGTTCTGATGTTCGCCTATCTGCTCGCCCGCCTCTGGCACTTCGTGCCGCAAGGTAGAGTGATCAAAAAAGCGAGCTAAACGAAATAGAGCCGCAGCCCGACGCCTTCTGACAATCGTCGCAGCAGCAATTCTCATCGCTCGCGCCCTGCCCTAATTCGGAGCTTGGCCGTGATCGTAGCTCATGACGCGCGTGAGTTGCCAATGGCCGTTTGTGTTCTTCCAGATATGCGTGAAGCGTCCCTGTCCCGTCGGGTTCGCCGGATCGCTATGCACGAAACGATGCACGCCGATCTCCAGCGCGCCATATCCCGGCAGAGGATAGACCTCCAAGGAACCGGGCACGAGTTCGCGCGTGAATTTTCCGCAGACATTGTTGCGAACCGCGTCGAGGAATGGCTGCTTGCCGACGCTCAAGCCATCCCGGTCGTGATAAAATTCGACATCGTCGACAAAGAACGAGCCGAGTGTTTTCAGATCGCAACGATTGAAAGCGTCAAAAGCCGCCTTGTCCTGCGCGGCGATGACATCATAGAGCGCACCGCCTTTGCCGCCGGTGGGTGGCGAGTCGGCCAAAGCGATCTGCGGATATGCGAGCAAGCCTGCGACGGCGGCCACGCGAAAAAGACTGATCATCGGCCCTCCTCTTCCCGGAAGAGAGGTGGGGCCGATGGGAACAACCTTCAAGGCGTTAGACGTTCTCTTCCGCCTTCGGCTTTTTCGGCGGTGGAAGCGCTTTGGGCTTGATGTCTTCGTCGGTGATGAACTCGAAGGCGAGCTTGTCGGCGTCGCGGTCGAGCAGGATCTTCACCGTGCCGCCATGCTTGAGCTTGCCGAACAATATCTCGTCGGCCAGCGGCTTCTTGATGTTGTCCTGGATGACGCGCGCCAAGGGCCTTGCGCCGAAGGCGTCGTCATAGCCCTTCTCGCCCAGCCAACGCGCGGCTTCCGGCGTCAGATCGAACACGATGTCGCGATCCGTAAGCTGGGTTTCCAGTTCGAGCACGAATTTCTCCACCACCTTGTCGATGGTGTCGCGGCCGAGCGGCGCGAAGGCGATGGTCGCGTCGAGGCGGTTGCGGAATTCCGGCGTGAACAGCTTCTTGATCGCTTCGTCGTCTTCGCCCACGCGCTTTCCGCGGCCGAAGCCGATGGAGTCTTTCGCGGCATCCGACGCGCCCGCATTGGTGGTCATGATAAGCACCACATTGCGGAAGTCGATCTTCTTGCCGTTGTGATCGGTCAGCTTGCCGTGATCCATCACCTGCAGAAGGATGTTGAACAGGTCCGGATGCGCCTTCTCGATTTCGTCGAGCAGCAGCACGCAATGCGGGTGCTGATCCACGCCATCTGTGAGCAAGCCACCCTGATCGAAGCCGACATAGCCCGGCGGCGCGCCGATGAGGCGGCTGACGGTGTGGCGTTCCATATATTCGGACATGTCGAAGCGGATCAGCTCCACGCCCATGATCGAGGCGAGCTGCTTGGCGACTTCGGTTTTACCGACGCCGGTCGGGCCGCTGAATAGGTAGCAGCCGATGGGCTTGTCCTGCTGGCGCAGGCCCGCGCGCGACAGCTTGATCGCGGAGGACAGCGCATGGATGGCGTCGTTCTGGCCGAACACCACGCGCTTCAGATCATCTTCCAGATTGCGCAGCTGTTCCGCGTCCGTCTTCGACACCGATTTCGGTGGGATGCGCGCGATCTTGGCGACGACCTCTTCCACCTCTTTCACGCCGATGACTTTCTTGCGGCGCGATTCCGGCAAAAGCATCTGCGAAGCGCCGACTTCGTCGATCACGTCGATCGCCTTGTCCGGCAGCTTGCGGTCGTTGATGTATTTCGCGCTGAGTTCGACGGCGGCTTTGATCGCGTCCGCTGTGTAACGCAGCTTATGGAATTCCTCGTAATACGACTTGATGCCCTTCAGAATCTTGATCGTGTCCGGAACGGTAGGTTCGGCCACGTCGATCTTCTGGAAGCGGCGGACGAGCGCCCTGTCCTTCTCGAAATACTGGCGGAATTCCTTGTAGGTGGTCGAACCGATGCAGCGCAGCGTGCCCTGCGCCAGCGCGGGCTTGAGCAGGTTGGAGGCATCCATCGCGCCGCCGGATGTCGCGCCGGCGCCGATGACGGTGTGAATCTCGTCGATGAACAGAACCGCGCCTTTGATGGCTTCCAGTTCCTTCACGACGGACTTCAGACGTTCCTCGAAATCGCCGCGATAGCGCGTGCCCGCGATCAGCGAGCCCATGTCGAGTGCGTAGATGACGGCGTTCTGCAGAACTTCCGGCACTTCCTTCTTGACGATCTTTCGCGCAAGGCCTTCGGCAATCGCCGTCTTGCCAACGCCGGGGTCGCCGACATAGAGCGGATTGTTCTTCTGGCGGCGGCACAGAATCTGGATGGTGCGATCCACTTCGGCGTCACGGCCGATCAACGGATCAATGCGGCCGCCTTTCGCCTTCTCGTTCAGATTGACGCAATAGGCTTCGAGCGCTTCGGTGCCGCTCTTGTTCTGCTTTTCCGCTGCGTCCTCATCTTCATCCGCGCCGCGCGCGGTTTTCTGCTGGCTCATGCCAGGGCGCTTGGCGATGCCATGGCTGATGAAGCTCACGGCATCGAGGCGGTTCATGTTCTGCTCTTGCAGGAAGTAAACGGCGTGGCTCTCGCGCTCGGTGAACAGCGCGACGAGAACATTCGCGCCCGTCACTTCATCGCGGCCGGAGTTCTGGACATGGAGAACCGCGCGCTGCACGACGCGCTGGAAACCGGCGGTGGGCTTGGCGTCCTCGCCGTCCTCGATCACCAAGGTGATGAGTTCTTCGTCGACATATTTCTGCAGCGACTTCTTCAGCGCCTCGATATCGACATTGCAGGCTTTCAGAACCTGCTGCGCGTCACCCTCTTCGGTGAGCGCGAGGAGAAGATGCTCCAGAGTCGCGTATTCATGGTGCCGGTCGCTCGCGAGTTTGATGGCGCGGTGAAGGGCCTGCTCCAAACTGCGGGATAATGATGGCATCGCGCGACTCTACTCCTTCTCCATGGTGCACTGTAGAGGATGTTGATGACGGCGGGAAAATTCAATGACTTGCGCCACTTTAGTTTCCGCCACCTCGTAGGTGAACACCCCGCAAATACCCACGCCATGGCGGTGGACATGCAGCATCACCTGAACGGCTTCCTCGCGATTCTTGTTGAAGAAGCGCTCGAGAATGTGAACGACGAACTCCATGGGCGTGTAGTCGTCGTTCAGGATGAGAACCTTATAGAGGCTGGGCTTCTTGGTCTTTGGGCGCGTTTTTGTGACAACGCCGGTTCCGTTCTGGCCACCGGTTCCGCCGTTCAGATCGTCATCGTTCTCGTCGTTTCTGCCGCTCATGCGCGCCAATTCTACCGCACGGAGTTTAACGGAAAGAAGAAAAAAACGCGGCCCGCCCCGGTTGTGGTTTTCCTAAGCGGAATCAGGGGAATTCCGCGCCAAAACGAAAGGGCCCGATGCCGAAGCATCGAGCCCTTTCTGGAGCCGTTCCGCATTGGGGGGAGGATGCCGCGGAACGATCGTCCTGTCTGGTTAGGCGGCGCGCGCCGTCTGCACCGCATCAACCCATGCCTGGTAGCGGGATTGGAGCGGACCGAACGCGTCTTTCGCCGTGGCGGTGAAGATCTCGTTCATCTTCGTGACCTGGCTGACATACTGGTCGAACGCGGCCTTCGCGAAATCGGTCTGCAGTTCGAACGCTTCATGCGCCGACTTCGAGGCCAGAACGGCCTTCGTGGCGGCGACGGCATCTTCGATCGACTGCTTCGAGAACGCGTAGGTTTCGTTGTGGATGGTCTCGACGCCCTTGCCGGCAACCGTGGCGGACGCCACGACAGCTTCGAGGTTTTCCTTGCCGAGGCCGAGGAATTTGTCATAGCCCTTCACGACCTTGTCAAAATTCGTCTTGAAGGCTTCCGCGCCGTTTTTGACGGCGGCTTCGATGTGTTCCGAACCGTTGAGGATCTTTTCGGTCGTCTTGGTCTTCGCCATGTCGTTTCTCCGTTCTTTAGAGCACCGTCTTGGCGGGGGAATTCCCTGCTGCAGTGCAACATGAGTTATATGCGGTGCAACAACCCTAGTGTCAAGGGGTTTTGCTGCGCTGCACAAAAAAATCGGGACGGAACTTTGATGGCTTCGATTCAGACCTCATAAACCATGTATTAACCATTCGTAAACGCCCGCAACATAAGATAAATTTGGCTTCGGCCTTGCGAAGGCCGCCACAGTTTGGTCTTGTTCGTTGAGGGTGGGGCGCAAACCTTTCAGGGGTTGGTTTATGTGGTTATGGCAGCGCGCCAAATCCGGTGCGACAGCGGGGAGAAGCTTTTTTACAGCTGCCCTTGCGCTTGTCCTGACCACTGCCCTCTTCGTTCCCCAGGCCGCTGAAGCCCGCCACCGCGCCACCTCTCATCGCGCCAAGGCACCGGTTAACTGGGCCAATGTCAGCCTGACGGACCCCAAGAAGGACGCCGCCCTCATCATCGACGGCGTGTCCGGCCGCGTCCTCTATGCGCGCAATGCCAAGGCGCTGCGCCATCCGGCGTCACTCACCAAGATGATGACGCTCTACATGCTCTTCGAATCCATGAAGCGCGGACAAACGACATTGCAGACGGTCATGCCCGTGTCCGAACATGCGGCGATCCAGCATCCGACAAAACTTTATCTGCGCGCGGGCCAGTCGATCGATGTGGAAGATGCGATCAAAGCGGTGGTCGTGTTGTCGGCGAACGACGTGGCGGTGGTGATCGCCGAATATCTGGGCGGCACCGAAGATCACTTCGGCGAGATGATGACGCAAAAGGCGCGTCAGCTCGGCATGAACGATACGTTCTATCACAACGCATCGGGCCTTCCCGATGACCGGCAAATCTCCACGGCCACCGACCTGGCCACTCTCGCGCGCCACCTGGCCTATGATTTCCCGCAATATTTCCACTACTGGTCGACAACAGGCTTCACCTATCGCGGCCGCTATTATCACGGTCACGACAACCTGCTCGGCCGCTATGACGGCGCGGACGGAATCAAAACCGGCTACACCGAAGGCTCGGGTTTCAATCTGGTTTCCTCGGTGACGCGCAACAACACCCAAATCATCGGCGTGGTGATGGGCGGTCGCACCGCGCATATGCGCGATACGGAGATGATGCGCCTGCTCGACGCGACCTACACGCAGATCGCGCAGAACCCCAGCATGGTCGCTCACCGCAATATTCCGTGGCGCGCGGTGGCGTCGAACGATGCGCCGCCGATCGCGGCCGGCTTTCCCGTTGGCCGCCAAGTCCCTTCGAACGATCCGAACGATGAGGATGCGGCCGAATCTCGCCCCGATCCGACCGACGCTATCGGCAACCTGATCGCCAGCACGCCTGCCCCGGTGCCGAATGTCGGCGCGAAGCTGGCCGCCGCCTCCACACTGCCCGCGGTTCCGCCGCCGCCACCATCCACATCCATCAATGTCGCCGGCGCCACGGGGGCCATCCGTCTGAGGCCGCCGCCGCCCAACATCCGTCCCAGGCCCGCGCCGCGCAGCCAGCTGCTCGTGGCATCCCTGACGCCGCAGCAACGCCCGGCGCCGCCGAACATCCGCCCGTCCTCGCGCGCAGAAGCGCTGGGTGAAGGCGATATCGGCGACATGGGAACACCGGTGCGCGGCCGTCCCGCCACCAGCATCGCCAAATCCGTCGCCACCAAGGGCGGGCGCAACTGGGCGATCCAGATCGGCGCGTTTGGCGATGTGCCATCCGCCAAGGCGCAACTCACCGCCTACGCCGAACGCTCCATGGACGTGCTGGGACAAGCCGAGCGTATCGTGGTCCCGTTCCAGTCCGTTGACGGCAAGACGCTCTATCGCGCGCGCTTTGGGCCGTTCGTCGAAGCGGAAGCCCGCGCCGTCTGCCAGCGCATGACCGAGCGCAAACAGACCTGCTTCGCCGCGGCGGCGAAGTAAGTCGGTTTTTATCTCAACTATGCATCCGTCATGGCCGCCCTCGTGGCGGCCATCCATTTTCCAGAAGCCCTTGGTCCGTGTTCATGGATGGCCGGGACAAGCCCGGCCATGACGATTTTGGGACGGAGCAGAGCCTAAGAAACCTTCGTTCCGATGCCTGGTAATTTCAACGTGAGCAGAAGCTCGCGCACTTCCTGGCGCGCGGCGACGTGAGACATCGAAAGCGGAATCCCCAGCGCTTTTTGCGGCAGGTCCAGCATGGTCAGGCCGTGCGGAAACAGCTCGCGGAAAATGATGCGCTCGCCGAAGCCGGGCGCCACGCGGAAGCTGATGCGCTCCGCCAGCTTGTCGAGCACGCCGGACATGCGGCGCTTGTTGCGCGTGTCGGTGGAGGAAATGCGATTGCGCATGACCACCCAGTCGAGCGCGGGCTTGCGCGCCATGAGGCGGCGCTTGCGGCAATCCCACACGAAATCGGAATAGAGGCTGGGCTGCTTGATCTCGAAGGTCTGCGGATCGGTGCGGGCCAGAAGGTCGAGATCCACGAAGCTGTCGTTCATCGGCGTCACCAGCGTATCCGCGGCGGCGTGGCCGATGCGCGAAAGCTGGGTGTCCGAACCCGGCGTGTCGATGACGATGAAATCGTGCCGCGTTTCCACCTCCGCGAGAACGTCCGCGAATTTTCGTGCTTCTTCGGCCGCGCCTTCATCCAGCGATTTCAGATTGGAACGCGCAACCACATGCGAGTCGGGAATGGGAATATCCGCGCCGCTGCGCTCCCTGAATGCCGCGCGGTTTTCCAACTGGCGCGTGAGCGAACGCTGGCGGCTGTCGAGGTCGATGGCAGCGACCCGCTTGCCCATGCGCGCGAGCGACACGGCGATGTGCATCGCAGCGGTCGTCTTGCCCGAGCCGCCTTTCTCGTTTCCGAATACGATGATATGCGCGCCCGTCCCCGTCATGGGACGAATCTCTATCAGATTCCTTCGGAGCCGCCGCCAGCCAGAAGCGATGCGTTGCCGCCCGCAGCCGTTGTATTCACAGTATAAGTACGTTCCAAACTGAAACGCTGCAGATAATGCGGGCCGCCGGCCTTGGGTCCTGTGCCCGACAATCCTTCACCACCGAATGGTTGCACACCGACGACAGCGCCGATCTGGTTGCGGTTCACGTACACGTTTCCGGCATGCACGCGGTCGCGGATGAACTCCGCCGTCGCATCGATGCGCGAATGAATGCCGAGCGTGAGGCCATAGCCCGTCGCATTGATTGCATCGCACACCTTGTCCAGTTCATCCGCCTTCCAGCGCGCGATGTGCAGCACGGGGCCGAACACTTCGCGCTTGAGTTGCCCGATGCCGGAAATCTCGAACACATGCGGCGGGAAGAACACGCCGCTGGAGAGTTCGGCAGGCACCGGCAGTTTCTTCAGCAGCTTTGCTTCCTTGACGATCGTGTCGGCATGCTTCTGAAGATTGGCGCGTGCTTCCTCGTCAATCACCGGGCCGATATCGGTTTCCAGAAGCATGGGATCGCCAAGCTTCAGCTCGTCCATCGCACCGAGGATGATGTCGATCATCTTGTCGGCGACGTCGTCCTGCAAATAGAGAACCCGCAAAGCCGAGCAGCGTTGACCAGCACTGTCGAAGGCCGAGCCGAGCACGTCGCGGCAGACCTGTTCCGGCAGCGCGGTGGAATCCACGATCATCGCGTTCTGGCCACCGGTCTCGGCGATCAGCGTGGCGATAGGGCCAGTGCGCGAGGCGAGTGCACGGTTGATCGCGTTGGCAGCATCGGTCGAGCCGGTAAAGGCGACGCCGGCAAGACGCGGATCAGCGAACAATGCATTGCCGATGCGCGGACCGTCGCCGGGAAGCAGATGCAGCGCATCCACCGGCACACCAGCCTGATGCAGCAGCTTCACCGCAGCGGCGGCGATGAGCGGTGTCTGTTCGGCGGGTTTCGCCAGCACGGTGCAGCCGGCAGCGAGCGCACCGGCGACTTGTCCGGTGAAGATCGCGAGGGGGAAATTCCATGGAGAGATACAGCAGAACACGCCGCGGCCGTGCAGCGAGAGTTCATTCGTCTCACCCGTCGGCCCCGGCATCTGGATGCCGCCTTCAAACAGCTTGCGTGCCTGCCCGGCGTAATAGCGCAGGAAATCCACCGCTTCGCGCACTTCGCCCAAGGCATTAGGGATCGACTTGCCGGCTTCGCGCACGGCGAGCGCCATGAGATGCGCCTGGCTCTTCTCATAAAGATCGGCCGCGCGTTCCAGAATATCGGCGCGCTTGTTGCCGCCAAGCGCGT
>Ga0207657_10000300_pt1 | contig 52449 bp, 60 predicted proteins | sample KBSC33metaG_FD_184316 | JGI IMG/M metagenome (GOLD analysis project Ga0207657, IMG submission 184316) | Corn rhizosphere microbial communities from Kellogg Biological Station, Michigan, USA - KBS C3-3 metaG (SPAdes) (version 2) | ecosystem: Host-associated > Plants > Roots > Rhizosphere > Soil ... | reverse complement strand
TCCTTCGGATGGGGGCACGTGGCCCCTGGCCAGGACCCTGGCCTGGGTCGTGCTCGCGGTGATGGCGATCGCGCTCCTGTACACCGGCTGGATCGCGCTCGCGAACTTCGGCCACATCAGGGTATGACCGGCGCACTGCTGGGCATGCTCTCGCTCGCGGTGCTGTCCTGCAGCGTAGCGCTGCTGGCCGCGTCCCTCGGGCTGCCGCGCGTGGCGGATGCCCTCGTGGCGACGGCCGCCGGCGCCGGCCTCGGCGGCTTCATCGTCACCGCGGCGTTCACGGTGCGCCGGGCCCGCCGACCCCGGGCGGCGGAGCAGCCATGACCAAGCGCGGCGCGCGCGCCTTCTTCGTGGCGAGCACGCTGATCAGCGCGCTCATCTTCCTCGCGCTCACCGTCGACAGCCACCGCCAGTTCCCGGCCCTGACCCACTCGGCGGCGATCGACGCGTCGGTGATCGCGGGCAAGAACGTGTGGCACCGGAACAACTGCATCAACTGTCACACCCTCCTGGGCGAGGGCGCATACTACGCCCCCGACCTGACCCAGATCACCACCCAGCGCGGCGAGGCGTACCTGCGCGAGTTCCTGAAGAACCCGTCGCGCTTCTACTCGGAGGAGCGTGACCGCCGGCTCATGCCGACCTTGCCGCTCAGCGACGCCGACATCACCGGGGTCATCGCCTTCCTCGGCTGGGTCAGCAAGATCGACACCCAGGGCTGGCCGCCGCGGCCGATCCTGGTGAAGGGCAGCGCGGTGCCGGGCGCCAACGTGGGCGCGCCCGTCCCGAGCGCGGCGTCCGCCGATCCCATCGAGCTCGGCCGCGTCGAGTTCAACTCGACGCCCCCCGGGTGCTCCGCCTGCCACTCGATCGCGCCCGGAGTCAACATCGTCGGCCCCACCCTCTCCGGCATCGCGGCCACCGCGGCGGCCCGGGTGCGCGAGCGCGACTATCACGGGCACGCCAAGGACGCGGCCGGGTTCATCCGCGAATCGATCCTGGAGCCGAACGCCCACGTGCTGCCCGGACCGACCTTCTCGGCCGGAGGCCGGTCGCTCATGCCGGGCGACTACGGGCAGACCCTCAAGCCGGAGCAGGTGGATCACATCGTGGCCTACCTCCTCAGCCTGAAGTAGGAAATCCGACATGCGGTACGCCTCGCAGCGCGTCGCCTACGCCTACTTCGTGGTGGCGGTGCTGCTCTGCGGCCTTCAGGTCGCCTTCGGGCTCCTCGCCGCGGCGAAGTACCTCGGGCCGGATCCCCTCCTGCAGGTGCTACCCTTCGACGTGGTCAAGGTTATCCACACCAACCTGCTGCTGGTGTGGCTGCTCACCGGCTTCATGGGCGCGGCCTACTACGTGGTCCCGGAGGAATCGCGCGTCGAGCTCCACAGCGTGCGGCTGGCCTACGTGCAGCTCGGCATCTGGACGGCGATGGGGGTCACCGCGGTGGTGGGCTACGTGTTCCGCTGGACCGCGGGCAACAAGCTGCTCGAGCAGCCGTTCCCGCTCAAGATCGTGATCGTGATCGTGATGCTGATGTTCCTCTACAACATCGGCATGACCATCAAGGACGGCGGCCGCCTGACCACCACCGAGGGGGTCCTGGTCGCGGGGCTCGCCTGCACCGCCCTGCTCTACCTGCCGGCGTTGCTCGAGTTCGACAACTACACGATCTCGGTCTTCTACCGCTGGTGGACGGTGCACCTCTGGGTCGAGGGGGTGTGGGAGATGATCCAGGGCGGCATCCTGGCCTACCTCCTGATCCGGCTCTCGGGGGCGGATCGCGAGGTGCTGGAGAAGTGGCTCTACGTCATCGTGGCCCTCACCTTCATCTCGGGTCTCCTGGGGACCGCCCACCACTACTACTGGATCGGAGTGCCTCACTACTGGCTGCCCCTGGGCGGCTTCTTCAGCGCGCTCGAGCCCCTGTCGTTCCTCGGCATGGCGATGTACGCCTACTCCGCCATGCGCCGCTCGGGGCTCAGCCACCCGAACCGCATGGCCCTGCACTGGACGATCGGCAGCGCGATCTTCTCGGCCCTCGGCGCCGGGATCCTCGGGCTCGCCCACACCTGGCCCTCGGTGAACAAGTGGACCCACGGCACCATGATCACCCCGATGCACGGGCACATGGCCTTCTTCGGGGCCTACGTGATGATCGTGCTGGGCATGATCACGTACGCGCTGCCGGGGCTCACCGGGCGGGCCGAGGACTCGCGCGAGACCTCGGCCGGCCTCTGGGCCTTCTGGCTCCAGGTGGCCGGCATGTTCGGCATGACCATGGCGTTCGCGACGGCCGGGATCACGCAGACCTATCTCGAGCGTATCCTCGGCATCGGCTACCTCGAGACGCAGCTGAAGCTGCAGGTGCACTTCCTGATGCTCGTGGCGACCGGCGCGCTCTTCGTCATCGGGGTCGCGCTGTTCATCTGGGACTTCTTCTTCCTGGCGGGCCGGCCGGTCGAGGCCGCCCCCACCGAGCGGCTGGCCCCCGCCCGCCCGGCGCTCTGAACCGGACCCGATGAGCCCGGTCCGCTCCTCCGCGGTGCGCGACCCCGTGGAGGCGGATGGGGTGCGGCCGCCGCCCGAGCGGGAGCCCTTCTACCTGCCCGCCGGCGACGAGATCAGCGTCTTCGCGGCCTGCCACGCGCGCGGCCTGCCGGTCATGCTCAAGGGACCGACCGGCTGCGGCAAGACCCGCTTCGTCGAGCACATGGCGTGGCGCCTGCGCCGGCCCCTCGTCACGGTGGCCTGCCACGACGATCTCTCGGCGAGCGACCTGGTCGGGCGGTACCTCGTGCAGGGAAGCGAGACGGTGTGGCAGGACGGCCCCCTCACCCGCGCGGTGCGGGCGGGCGCCCTCTGCTACCTCGACGAGGTGGTCGAGGCCCGTCAGGACACAGTGGTGGTGATCCACCCGCTCACCGACGACCGCCGCGTGCTCCCGATCGACAAGACCGGCGAGCTGGTGCGGGCGGCGGCCGGGTTCCTGCTGGTCGTCTCCTACAACCCCGGCTACCAGCATCTGCTGAAGGACCTGAAGCCGAGCACTCGACAGCGCTTCGTGGCGCTCGAGTTCGCGATCCCTCCGGTCGAGCGCGAGACCGCCATCGTCGCTCACGAGGGCGGGGTCGACCGGCCGCGGGCCGCGGAGCTGGTGGGCCTGGCCGGCCGGCTGCGCCGTCTGCGCGACCGCGGCATGGTCGAGGTGCCGAGCACCCGGCTCCTGGTGGCCGCCGCGCGCCTCATCGCGAGCGGGGTTCCACCGCGCGAGGCCTGCCGCGTCGCGGTCGCGGCACCGCTCACCGACGACCCCGATCTGCTGGCCGCCGCGCACGACCTGATCGCGGCGACGCTCTGAGCCCGAGCGAATGGGAGAGCCCGAGGGCCTCCTGATCGAGGGCGCCCGCCTCGCCACCGCCGGCACGCGCGAGCTGTGGTGGCGCGTCCGGCCGCCCGATGCGCCCCCGGTGCTCCACCTCGCACCGATCCGGCGCCGGCTCGAGCTGCTCCTGCGCGCGCTGCACGGGGTCACCATCCCGATCGTGCCCGCCGATCCCGAGCCCGCGCCGACCTGGCTGGCCCGAGCCATCGGGCGAGCCCGGCGCGCCTCCGTTGGAGCGGCCGCCCTTTCCGCAACGGACGGGGAGCGCGTGTGGCTGCCCCGCACGCTGGACGCGGTGGAGGGGGAGGCCGCCGCCCTCGAGCGATACCGCCTGCTCGCGCTCGAGCAGGCGGCACGCGCGAGGCACGGCTTCGCCCGCGCCCTCCGTCCGGGTGCAGCACCGCTCGAGCGCGACCTCTATGGCCTCGCGGTCGCGGTCGCGGTGGACCGCGCGCTCGCGCGGAGCCTGCCCGGTCTGGCCGCGCCGCTGGCCGGGGCTCGTCTCCGGGAGCTTGCGGCCAGGGCGGCCGCGGTCCGGCTCCGGCCCGGCGAGGTCGCGGTCGAGCGCCTCGTGCGCCTCGTGCTGGCCGCTCCGCCCGTCGCGCCCCCGCCCGTCCTCTCCGGCGTGGAGACGCCGGACGACGCACGAGCCTGGGCGGCGGCGGAGGCGCGGCGGCACGAGGCCGACCGCTATCGCGGCGTGGCCCCGGTGGCGCTCTGGGGTGTCCCGCGCGCCCCGCAGCCGGTCGCGACGACCCGGGACGCCGCGGGGCCCGCGGAGCCGTCCGGCCATCAGCCTCGCGCCGTGATGCTCCGGCGCCGCCCCCGGGTGCGGGCCGCGGCCGACGACGAGGACGCGGCGACGCCCGGCACGTGGATGGTCCGGTTCGACGATCCGATGGAGAGCGTCGAGGATCCGACGGGACTCCAGCGCCCGGCCGACCGCGACCGCTCAACCGATCCCGCGCAGCTGGGCGATGCGCTCGCGGAGCTGCCCGAGGCCCGGATCGTTCGCGCCCCCGGGACCCCGCGGGAGATCCTCGCGGGTGAGGAGGCGCTCCCCGCGGCCCTCCCGGACGCCGTCCCCGTCGGCTCGCGCCCGGGTGGTGTCCAGTACCCGGAGTGGGACTACCGCCGTGGCGCGTACCGTCACCCGGGGGCCACCGTGCGGCCGGTGCTGGCCGCCAAGGGCGAGGCGGCGTGGGTCGAGCGCGTGCTCGCGCGCCACGCCGCGCGGGTGCGTAGCGTGCGCCGCCGGTTCGACGGGCTGCGCCCGCGGCGGCAGCTGCTCGGGCGTCAGGTCGAGGGCGACGACGTCGATGTGCCCGCGTGCGTGGAAGCCTTCGCGGACCGCCGGGCGGGCGCGCCCGCGGACGACCGGCTCTACGTGGCGTCCCGACCCGGGCGCCGTGATCTGGCCATCGCGGTGCTGGTGGACGCGAGCGCCTCCACCGACGCCTGGGTCGCCGCGGGCCTGCGCGTCGTCGACGTGGAGAAGGAAGCGCTCGTGCTCCTGCTCGAGGCGCTGGGGGCGCTCGGCGACCGCCACGCCGTCCTCGCCTTCTCGGGCGAGGGGCGCGACGCGGTGCGGGTGGCGACCGTGAAGGGCTTCGACGAGCGCGCCGGCCCTTCCGCCGCGCAACGGGTGGCCGCGCTGGAGCCGGACGGCTATACCCGGGTCGGTGCGGCGATCCGGCACGCCACCGCGCTCCTCGGGGCGGAGCGCGCGCGCCAACGCCTGCTGCTGCTCCTCTCCGACGGCAAGCCGAACGACGTCGACGAGTACGGCGGCCCCTACGGGATCGAGGACACCCGCCAGGCGGTGGCCGAGGCGCGGTTACAGGGTCTGGTCCCGTTCTGCCTGACCGTGGACCGCGAGGCGCCGGCCTACCTGCCCGCGATCTTCGGCCCGCGCGGCTTCGCGGTGCTGCCGAGCCCCGGCGTGCTGCCGACGGTGCTGGTGGACGTCGTCCGCGCGCTCGTCGCCGGCTGAGGCGACGGCGCGCGCCGCGGCGCCGCGTCAGCTCACCCGGCGGTCGCGGCCGGCCCAGTAGGGCTCGCGCAGCTTGTACTTCTGCAGCTTGCCGGTCGCGGTCCGCAGGAGCTCCTTGCGGAACTCCACCGCGGTCGGGCACTTGAAGTGGGCCATCCGGCCGCGCGTGAACTCGATCAGGTCGCGCTCGGTCGCCTGCTGGCCCGGCCGCAGCACGACCAGGGCCTTGATGGTCTCGCCCCACTTCTCGTCCGGCACCCCGATCACCGCCACCTCCGCCACCGCGGGGTGCTGGAAGAGGCAGTCCTCCACCTCGATCGAGGAGACGTTCTCGCCGCCGGTGATGATGACGTCCTTCTTGCGGTCGGCGATCACGGTGTAGGCGCCCTCCGCGTGGCCGCCGTCACCGGTGTGGAACCAGCCGTCCACGATGGCCCGCGCGGTCTCCTCGGGCTGGTTCCAGTAGCCCTCGAACACGTGGTTGGAGCGGGCGAGGATCTCGCCGTTGCCGTCCACGTCCATGCGCACGCCCACCGCGGGCACCCCCGCGCGGGAGAGCCGCCTGGCCCGCTCGGCGGAGTCGACCGCGTCCCACTCCGCGGGCGCGCGGTTGATGGTGAGAAGCGGTGAGGTCTCGGTGAGCCCGTAGATCTGGATGAACTCCCAGCCGAGCTCGGTCTCGATCCGCTCGATGGTCTTCGAGGGCGGCGGAGCCCCCGCCACCACCACCCGCACCCGGCCGCGGCCCGGGACCTCCTCGCCGCGCTTGCGTCGCGCGGCCGCCGCGTCGAGCACCGCGTTGATGACCGCGGGCGCGCAGTTGAACAGCGTGACCCCCTCGGCCTGCACGCGCCGCAGGATCTCCTCGCCGTCGATCTTGCGCACGATCACCTGGCGCGCCCCCATGCCGGTCACCGCGTAGGGCATGCCCCAGCCGTTGCAGTGGAAGGTGGGCAAGGTGTGCAGGTACACGTCGCGGTCGGTCACGCCCACGTGCCAGCCGAAGGTCACCGCGTTGAGCCAGCAGCCCCGGTGCGTGAGCTGCACGCCCTTGGGCCGCGCGGTGGTGCCGGAGGTGTAGTTGATCGAGACGGTCGCGTTCTCGTCGGTGACGTGGAAGCGCGGCCGCGCGTCGCGGCGATCGAGCAGCGGGCGGTCGCTCGCGGCGCCCAGGATGATCCGGTGCTTCACCGGGATCGGCCGCAGGCTCTCCTCGAGCTCGGGATCGATCAGGGCCACCGTGGAGCCGGAGTGCTCGATGATGTAGCGGATCTCCTCGGTGTTGAGCCGGAAGTTCACCGGCACCAGGACGCGGCCGAACACGCTCACCCCGAAGAGGCTCACCAGGAAGCGCGCCGCGTTCGGGGAGACGATGGCCACCCGCTCCCCTTCGCCCACCCCCATGTCGTCCAGGGCCGCGGCCATGCTGCGGCACATCTGGGCGAAGCGGCGATAGGTGAAGCGGCCGAGGCCGCCGCCGGGCGGCTCCGGCTCGTCGACGATGGCTTCCCGCTCGCCGTAGACCAGCTCGGCGCGCTCGAGGAAATCACTGAGGGTCAGGGGGATGATCATGGGCGCCTCCGTGGCGAGGATCGGCCGAAACCCCTGCCGACGTCAAGGGCATCGCCCGACGCGTGCGAGCCTAGAACCAGGGCGAGAGGATGTGCCACAGCAGCTGCAGCAGCAGGACGATGGCGTAGGCCACCACCAGGAACCCGACGAAGAGCGCCCCCAGGTGCGAGGCGCGCCGGGAGGGGGAGGCGGACAGGGTCCGGTAGCCGTTCTGGGGCAGCGGATGCAGCACCGTGGAGGTCCGCGCCAGCAGCCGCCGCTGGGCCCGCCGCGCGCCGCGAGCCTCCAGCGCGCCGGTCAGGAGGCTGAACGTCAGCGCCGCGACGATGAGCAGGACCCAGACGGCCATAGAGGGGTCGGCAGATGCTAGCGAAGATTCGTGGGCCCGGCAAGCGCTCGCGCGGCGCCCGCGTCCCGCGCGTTGACTCGCCACCGGCCGCGGGCGCACCATGGCGCAATGGCGCGCCCAGGGGCCCGGAGGTGAACCCCGACGTGGTCGGCGCCATCGCCCGTCTTCGAGCGGACGGGGTGCTCTCCCCCGCGCAGGCGGCCCGCTTCGATCGGGTGGCCCGGCGCGAGCTGGTGACCCTCCGCTTCGAGATCCGCGCGCTGCTCTACGCGGGGGTGCTGCTCCTGACCGGCGGCGTGGGCGCGCTCGTCGCCCAGCACCAGCACGACATCGGCCCGCTGGCCATCGCCTTCGGCATCGGCCTGGCCGCGCTCGGCTGTCTCGGGTGGGTCGCGCGGCGAGCCGCGGCCTTCTCGTGGGGCCCGGTCCCCTCTGCCGGCGTGGCCTTCGACTACGTGCTGCTGCTGGGCCTGCTCCTGGCCGCCGCGGACCTGGCCTACGTCGAGGCCCAGCTCACGCTCCTGGGCCCGCGCTGGCCCCGGCACCTCTTGGTCGTCGCGGCGCTGGACCTGCTGGCCGCCTACCGCTGGGACTCCCGCACCGCGCTCGGCCTCGCGCTCACGAGCCTGGCCGCGTGGCGTGGCCTCGCGGTGGGCCTCGTGCCGACCGTGCTCGGTCCCGGCATCGCGGCCGACCTGCGCGCCAGCGCCATCGGTCTCGGGGTCCTCTACCTGGCCGCCGCGGTCATCTCGGCGCGGCTCGAGCGCAAGCCCCACTTCGAGAGCGTCTTCGCGCCCGCCGGGCTCCTGCTGCTGCTGGGCGGCCTGCTCGCCGGTGTCTTCACCGATCCCCGGGCCTGGACCCTGTGGCTGCTGGCCACACTGGTCGTGGCCGGCCTCGTGATGGCGGTCGCGGTGCATCTCGGCCGCTCGCTCTACTTCGCCCTCGGGCTGCTGGCGGCCTACGTGGCGCTGGTGCGGCTGCTCTTCGAGCCGTTCCGCTACGGGATGTACGCGGACAGCCTCCCGCTCCTGCTCTCGGCCGGCCTCGGGGCCGGCGCGCTCGCGGTGATCTTCGCGGTCCACCGGCGGATGAGGGAGCGATGAGACCGGCCGCCATCGCCTGGGACCGCGCCGCCACCGTCCAGGCGGCCGCGCGCGGCTGGCGCTCCGCCGGGGCCATCGATTCGCCCACGCTGGCGCGCATTCGCGAGACCTTTCCCGACCCGTGCCTCACCCCGACCCCGGTGTGGCGCGTCCTGACCGGCGGCATCGTGGCCGCGATCGTGCTGTGCGCGCTCGCCGCGCTCGTGCTCTCGTTCTGGCGCAGCTCGACCCTGCTCCAGGTCGCGCTGCTCGCCTTCGGCGTCGCGGGCCTCGCGGTCGCCGACGTCCTCGAGGGCAGGCCGCGCTGGGCCCGGCGCGGCGTTGCGGGCGCGCTGTCGGGGCTGGGCCTGGCCCTGCTCCTGCTGGGCGTGACCCTGCTCGCGGGCGAGACGTTGCGGCTGCGGGACGACGACATCGTCGACACGGTCCTGGTGACCGCGGTCCTCGTGTGCGGGCTCGCGGCGTGGCGCTGGGGCAGCCCGCTGTTCACCGGGCTGGCCGGCGGCGCGCTCCTGGTGGGCCTCGCGCGCCTGCCTCACCCGCGGCTCCTGTGGCTCGCGGCCGGGGCGGGGCTGGTGGTGGCGGCGGCCCCGTGCCTCGACTCGGCCCGTCTCGCGCCGTCGCGGCGGCTCGGCGCCGCGGTGCTCACCGCGGCGGGCCTCGTGGCGATGTACGTCGCGGCCAACCTCTACGCGCTCGACGCGGGCCTGCTCGAGCACCTCGGCCGGCTCGCCCCGGCCCGCCCCGAGCCGTCGAGCGGCGGCCGCCTCGCGGCGGCCCTGGCCACCGCGCTGATCCCGCTCGCGGCGCTCGCCTGGGGTCTCCTCGCGCGCCGCACGCTGCTGCTCGACGTCGGCATCGGGCTGCTCGCGCTGTCGGGGCTGACCCTCCGGCACTACGTGGCGCTGGCACCCGTGTGGGTGATGCTGACCGCGGGCGGGGCGCTGCTCGCGGGCGCCGCGCTCCTGCTGGAGCGCGCGCTCACCCGCGCGCCCGGCAGCGAGCGCGCCGGCTTCACCGCGGAGCCGCTCTTCTCGGACGAGCGGGGGCGGCCGGCGCTGGAGGTGGCGGGCGCGGTGGCGACCTTCGGCCCGCGGACCGGCTCGCCGCCCGATGCGGGGTTCGCGGGCGGCGGCGGGCGCTTCGGGGGCGGCGGCGCGCAGGAGCGATTCTGACCCCCTCACCTGATCGGGAGGCGACGATAAAGTTCGGCATCCACATCGGTCACATGGGCGGCCCGCTGGAGGAGATGCGCCGGCTGTGGAAGTTCGCCGAGGCGCAGGGCTTCGACTGGTTCTCGGTCTCGGACCATTTCCAGGAATCGCCGCCGCGCGGCGGCGACCTGGACTGCTACGAGGCCATCCCGACCCTGACCGCGGCCGCGATGGACACCCGCCGGATCCGGCTCGGCAGCGGGGTGTACTGCGTCGCCTATCGCAACCCGGGGCTGCTCGCCAAGTCGCTCACCACCATCGACCACCTCTCGGGCGGGCGCGTCGACTGCGGCCTCGGCGCGGGCTGGCACGACGTGGAGGCGAAGGCGTTCGGCTTCCCGTTCCCGTCGATCGGCCCGCGCGAGGACATGCTCGAGGAGTACGCCCAGATCATGCGCCTGCTCTTCGACCCCGAGCAGCCGCGCGTGACCTTCGAGGGCCGGCACTTCCGGATGCAGAACGCCCCCAACAACCCCAAGCCGCTCCAGCCCCGCATCCCGATCTGGATCGGCGGGCGCGGCGAGAAGCGCACCCTCCGCGCGGCCGCCCGGTACGCCGACGGCTGGAACGCGGCATACATCGGCCCCGGGGACTGGGTCCACAAGAGTCAGGTGCTGGACCGCTGGTGCGAGACCGAGAAGCGCGATCCGAAGACCATCATGCGCACCGTCAACCTGGGCTTCTACCTGGGCGCCGACGCCCGCGGCGCCGCGCGCGCCGAGGAGGTGTTCAACCGCCACTGGGGCGGCCGCCTCGACCGGGCCGACCGCACCGGCTACCTGCGGGGCACGGTCGAGGACGCCCGCGTCATGGTCGACGAGTTCCGCGCGCTGGACTGCACCCGGCTCTGCATCGCGTTCCGCGAAGGCCCCTACGACTGGGACGCGCTCGAGGCCTTCGCGGCCGAGATCGTGCGCGCCCGCTGACGAGAGGAGAGCGAGCGGGTCTGCTACCAGATATGGCGCGAGGAGTCGGTCCGGCCGTATCGCCCGGATGCGTGGTGCCGGTCGGAGGGTCCGCGCCTACGGAGCCGAATACATGAGCCCCTCGCGGCCGCAGCCGCAGCGCCCGGCGGCGAACGGGGGCTGGCGCTCCGCCAGCTCCGCCATGATCGTGGAGATCACGCTGCGGGGCGGCGATTCCGCCAGGGCCGCGCTCAGACAGTCCGCGCAGTAGATCGTGCCCGAATGGTCACGAAGGTACTCGCGGACGACGCTTTCGGTCAGATTGAACATCCCCCCGACGACCTCGCTTGTATGCGTACCCGGCCCACGGACACTATCCGCGGGCCCGGGGCGGAGCCGCGACCGCACGAAGGCGACGCGCAGCTTCTCGTCCCGCTCGCGACATCGCGGCATGTCTCACCTCGCGACTTTCCCGGGAAGGACGCCTGGATTCAGCGGGACCGGCCGCGCCACGTCCGGGGCGGGCGTCCAGGTTCCCGCCGCGTACTCCCCCAGGCCCTTCAGCAGCACCTGGCGTAACGTGGTGCCGTCGCGCGTCGCGCGGCTTCGCGCCGTCCGCTGCAGGTCCCGGGAGACGCCGCGCAGCAAGTAGATCCCGGTCGACGCCATGCGCACCAGGGCGCGATCCGGCCGCGGCCGGGCCGGCCTGTCGTCACCATCGCTCGGCGGTCCCGACGGCGTGCCGACCACTCCGAAGGAGGAGCCTCTCAGCTCGTCCAGGCGGAGACCCGCTCGCCGTTCTGCCGCCCCGGGCACCGCCGGCCAACAGACGCGCTGACCGAGGATCCCGCTCGCCGCCATGACGAGTCCGAGGAACATCATGTTCAGCATCCCGACGGGAAGACCGAAGAGGGCCCCGAAGGCGCTCCCGCCGATGAGGCTCGCACCGACGCCGACGCCGAGGTCGGTGATCAGCCCATATCCTCGCCGATGCACGAAGGTTTCGGCCAGCCAGCCGGCGCCGAGACCGGCCAGGACCCACATCGAACCCAGCTGTACGAATTGCTCGTTCATGACGTGTCCTCTCTCTTTGACGCTGCGCCGTCGAGACCGCCGACGCTGTCACCCTACACCGCGGCCCGGCGCCGGCCTATTGGACGTTGGTCCCTACGACCGGGAGAAGCTCCCGGAGGGCTGGGTCGCCAGGGCGCTCAGGAAGCCGTCCCCGGGGTGGCCCGGGCTGCGATGCTCCCGTCACTCGCGTGGACGCACTTGCCCGACACCTCGACCAGGCGTAGCGCCGCGAGACCACGGATCACGGCCCACGATGGGTCGAACTCGAACCGGCGCATGCTGAACTTCGGTGCGCGTGGGTGTGCATGATGATTGTTGTGGAGACTCTCCCCACCCGTCATGCAGGCGAGCACCCGCGAGTTATAGGCGGTGTTGCCAAAATTCTGCGCCCCGCGCCAGTGCCCGAGGCCGTTGATCAGCGGCGCCACCACGAACACGTACAGGATGGCGTGCGCCATCCCGGCCATCAGGCCGATCCGCACCCCGAAGACCAGACACAGAAGTGCGATGCCGAGCGCGAGGCCGCTCAGCCCCCAGGAGAACACCGCCCGATCCAGCCAGTCCTCGACGATGTCCGGGGCAAATGTCCGAATCGTCTCGGGGTTGCGAGCCTCCCGCATGTAGTAGTAGACATTCCAGAGCTGGACATGCCAGAAACCCAGCAGCCGAGGGCTGTGGGGGTCGCCCTTCCGGTCCGTGAAGGCGTGATGCTTGCGATGCACCGCGACCCACTCCCGCCGACTCTGCCCCGTGGTGAGCCAGAGCAACGCCCGACAACACCCATCCGCGACAGGATGCAGTCGCAATGCGCGATGGGCGAGTCCTCGGTGCAGGTAGACCGACGTCGCGATGACGGCGATCTGGGTCAGCGTCAGCGCTACCAGCGCCGCGATCCAGATGGAATGCAGCATCGCGTCAACGCGACCTCACGGTCGAAGTCCCGCCGCGCCGCTCCCGGAGAAGATCCGGCGTCCGGTCGGCGCCCTTCCGCCCGTCACGTCGGGCCGCGAGTGGTCCTCTACCCGCGACACACGCACCCCATGCAGCGCGACACCACGCTCGCCCGATCGTCCCATCGCCCACCTCCCCTTGCCGTCGGCGGCCCGAGGCCGCCTCTGTTCCTGGTAGATGCTCACGTCCAACCTACGCACGCGCGTACCACCACCGCTGGCCAAGGATCACGCTCGCGGCTCCCAGGAATGCACCGACGCATAGCATGAGCGAGCCGTCGTCCGGCGAGCGTCCGAAGGCGAAGAACAGCACGCTCCCGATCAGGCTCCCGGCCAGACCAAGGACGACGTCCGCCATCAGCCCAAACCCGCGGCCTCTCATGACGAACACGCCCAGCCCACCGGCGATCACCCCCATCGGGATCCACAGAAAGAAGAGCTGGCGCTGCATGCGTCAGCCCTGGGCTTCGCCCCGCCGACGATCAATGCTGTTCGGCAAAGCTGATCACGACGCCTTGAGGGTCCGGCAGCTCGAAGTAGCGTTCGCCCCATTCGGCGTCCCTGGGCTGGGTCGGTTCGAGGCCCTTCTCGAGAAGATCCCGGTAGAGGGCGTCTACACCGCGAACCCTCAGGATCACGCGGTTCCCGGCGTGGCCGGCGCCGGGGACCGCCCGGCGCAGATTGATGACGGCCTCTCCAGCACGCAATGTCGTGAAGGGAGCATCGGGGCCGCCGTGGGAGACGTGGAGCCCGACCCGTTGATAGAAGGCCACCGCCTCGGTCATCTCGCGCACCGCGAGGGTCACCGCGCTGATGGAATCGATCGACCACGCGGATACGGAAACGTGCGGCTCGCACGCCCCATCACCGTCGCGGGATCCCGCCGGCATCGACATGTATTCACTCTAGTCCGGCCGATTCGATCGACCAATTGGACTTTGGTCCGATAGGCGTGCCGCCCAGGTGCGGCTACACTGGCGACGCCTGTGAACGCTCCCGATGTGCTGGAATGGTGTCCCCTGGTGCCACGCGATCTGAGAACCGATCGCCGATCGACGGACTACTGTGGTGTTCCAAGGCGCCTGCCGGACGGCAAGCTTCATCGCTGTCACGAACGCCCCGGCCATGACGGGAGCATCCATACTTGCTGGTGCGGCCAGGGCCAGCCGCCCCATGAGCGGACGGCGTGACCAATCCGCGAGGTGGCCGCCGCTTCGATAAGAGGGGAGAATGGAGATGATGCGGAGCAAGAAGGCGTCGTCCCGGGTCACCGCGGCGAACCAGGAATCGGCGGCCGCCGCCGTGGAGTCCAGGACCGCCAGTCGACGGAAGGCGGTCAGGTCGAATGCGGTCGAGAGCGTTGCGACACGGCAATTCCGGACGAGTCAGGCGACCGCGATCCAAGGACACGTGCGGTCGAGCGGGCAGCGGCGACAGGCCAAGCGAGACGCGCCGCGAGCGTAAGCTCGGTCGCAGGTGGCCGCGGCCGAGATCGTGGGCGCCCTCTCAGGAGAGGAGACCTCCATGCTCAACCCCGGCGACGTCGCCCCCGATTTCACGGGGCGCGACCACAACGGCAACCCGGTGCGGCTGGCCGACTTCAAGGGCAAGACGGTCGTGCTCTGGTTCTACCCCAAGGCCGACACCCCCGGCTGAACCGCCGAGGGTTGCGGGTTCCGCGACCTCAAGGCCGACTACGACCGGAAGAACGCGGTGATCCTCGGCGCCTCCTTCGACACCGCGGCCGAGAACCGGGCCTTCGCCGAGAAGTTCCACTTCAACTTCCCGCTGATCTGCGACACCGACCACTCGATCGGCGCCGCCTACGGGGCGGATCAGGGCCCCGGCAAGGGGGCCCAGCGGGTGGGCGTGATCATCGGCCCCGACGGAAAGATCAAGGAGTGGCACCAGCGCGTCGACGCGCGCGCCTGGCCCGCTTCGGTGATCGCGGCGCTCTAGCCACGGTCTCCTGAGCCTGGATGGCAGCAGCCCCCGTGCGGACTCGGCGGGGGCACGTCCAGGCCCGGGTTGCGATCGAAGAATCCGGCCGGCTTCAGCATGAAGCCGATGGTGACCACCGGCATCACCGGCCAGTCCTCGGCGCGCACCACGTGGTGCGCGCCGAACGTGTACCAGAGGACGAGGTCGGTGTTCTCGACGGAGGCGTCGTCGGCCACGTAGGCGGGCAGGCCCGCGCCGCCCGCGTGCTGGTTCGGGTACTCGCCGGCCGCGTACCGCTCCCGCGGGTCGTGGCGCGTCACCCAGAGGTGCTTCGTCATGAACCCGGCGCGGCGGGTGACCGACGCCTCGGCGCCCGCGAACGGGCGCACGTTCTCCCCCGGCATCAGCTTGTAGGCCACCGGCTCGCCCAGGCGGTTCTTCACGGCCGGGTTCACCACCTTCCAGAACCGTGCGGCCAGCGGGTCGACGACCCGCGCGGCTTGCTTCTCCGAGCGCAGCAGGGTCGCCTCCGCGTGGAAGGCGTTGGCGTGCGGGTTCTCGGGTCCGGGGGGATCGGCCACCGTGTTCACCTCGTAGACCGAGTTGTCGAGACCGTCCACCATCATGTCGAGGCGGGCGTTGAAGAAGTGCTGGTGGATCGGCCCGTACACCCCGGGGGCCACCATCTCGCCCCAGCGCGGCGTCGCGCCTCCCGGCGGCTCGGCCCCGTTCGAGATGACGCCGGTCATCTTGACCTCGAGCTGGATGGTCCCGTCCTGGTAGAAGTACCAGTAGAAGCCGTACTCGTAGTTGCCGACGGTCGAGATCGACGAGACGACCAGCCGCCGCGAGCGGCGCACCTCGGTGGTGCCGAGCCGCCAGTCCACGTGCTTCCACAGGATGCCCGCGTCCTCCTCGTGGATGCAGACCGCGTTCGGCAGGGTCACCGCGCGCCCCTGACCGTCGTTGACCACGGCGTCCAGGTAGCGGATCTCGCCCAGGCAGTCGCAGCCGTTGACCAGCGCGTTGGCCAGGGTGCCGATGCCGTACTCGCCCACGTCGAAGGCGTTGCGGTGGTAGTAGGTCGGGCGCGGGTCGCCGTAGGGCACCACCATGTCCGCGATGGAGGCCCGGTAGAGGATCGGCCGCTCCCGTCCCCCGTCCGCATAGGCCACGGTGTGCAGGACGAGGCCCTCGCGCGGGGTGAAGCCGATCCGCATCCGCCACTTCTGCCACGCGAGCTCGTGGCCGGCGAGCGTGAAGCTCGGCCCCTCCGGCTGGCGGATCTCGATGGGCCGCACGTCCGTCCGCGCGCCCGCGGCCTCCACCGAGTAGTTCCCGTCCTCCGGCGGCAGCGGCACCACTCCGCCGTCCTCCACCGCGAGCACCCGCATCGCGTTCAGGTCCACGACGGTCAGCAGATTCGCCACCGGGCGCGCGTAGCCGTTGTCTCCGGGGTGCCGCCGCACCCAGGTGAGCGCGCGCACCAGGCGCCGACCCTCGTCCTCCGGGAAGCCGAAGTTGCCCGCCGACCAGGAATCGACCATCGCGAGCGAGAAGTCGGTGACGCCGCGGCGCCGCAGCGCCTCCTGCCAGCGGGGGTCCGCGCGCACCGCGGCCTCGCACTCGACGAACTCGTCGAGCACGATGGCGGGCTGCGCGCCCGCCACGTGCTCCCAGCTGCGCACGCGCCCCTCGGCGAGCCCGACCACCGCCTCGTAGGTCCGGCCGGCCCCCGAATCGATCGCCACCACGAAGGCGGCCCGGTCCACCGGATCCCCGGGACGGTGGCGGAGCACCGGCTCCTTGGGCGGCTCCTGCAGCATGACGAAGATCACCCGCACCTGCGGCCCGAGGCCCGCGGCCTTCTCGGCCCGCACGATCTCCCAGGCGCGCTCGATCTCCCCCGCGGTCAGCGGATCCAGCGGGTGGATGCTCGGGGGGGCTTCGGTCAACGGCGAGGACGCGATGGCGACCATGGGGCTCTCCTCTCGGACGCTAGTCGATCATCTGCTCGGCCTGCAGCAGGATGGACGGGGGGACGGTCAGCCCGAGCAGGCGCGCCGTCTTGCGGTTGACGATGAGCTCGAAGCGGTCCGCCTGCTCGATGGGCATCTCGGCCGGGCTGGCGCCGCCCAGGATCTTGTGGACGTACACCGCGGCGCGGCGCTGGGTGGCCGGGAAGCTCGCGCCGTAGCTCATGAGCCCGCCGGCCTCCACCGCGTCCCGGAACGCGAACACGGTGGGCAGGCGCTGCTGCCGGCTGATCGTCGCGATCCGCGGCGCGATGCCGTCGATGATGGGGTTCTCCGCGATGTAGACGCCGTGGACCTGCGCGGCCCGCAGCCGGCTCGCCAGCGAGTCGAGCTGCTCCCGTCCCGCGACCTCCACCCACTCGATGTGGATGCCCATGGTTCCGGCCGCGCCCTCGACGTCCCGGAGCGTGGAGCGGTGCACGTGGGGCTCGATGAGGATCGCGACGCGGGAGAGCCGGGGCAGCATCTCCCGGAACAGGGCCAGCCGCCGCGCCCGCACCTCGGTGGTCATGAGCGCGACGCCGGTGATGTTGCCGCCGGGCCGGCCGAGGCTCTCGACCAGCCCCTGCCCGACCGGGTCGCCCGCCGGCGCCATCACGATCGGGATCGACCGGGTCACCGCCCGCGCCGCCGCGGCGGCCTGGAAGCCCACCGCGACGATGACGTCGACCCGGCTCTGCACGAGCTCGGCCGCGCGCGCCTGGAGCCGGTCCGGATGGCCCTCGGCGTAGCGGAACTCGAAGGCGACGTTGCGCCCCTCCACGTAGCCGAGGTCGCGCAAGGCCTCGCGCAGATCGCGGGCGCGGCGCGAGTTGTCGGCGTCGGCGGTCGCGAGGAGCAGCACACCGATCCGGGCCGGAGCCGGCTGCGCGACCGCGGTGCCGCGGCCGAGGGCCGGTCCCACACCGACCAGCAGGATCGCGAGCGCGAGACGGAGCCAGATCACCATGGGCGCCCGGTCAGCATACGCAGCCGCCCGGGCGCGGAGCAAGCGGCTACCGGCGCGGCAGCTCCCGGACGGGCCGCACCTCGATCGAGTGCCGGCCCACGCGCACCAGCGGATGGTCGCGGGCGATCGCCACCGCCTCCTCGAGGCTCGGCACCTCCACGATCGAGTAGCCGCCGAGCGCCTCCTTGGTCTCCGCGAACGGCCCGTCGGTGGCGAGCGGCGTCCCGGCGGCCAGCCGGACCGTCACCGCGGTGCCGGTCGAGAGCAAGGGATCGCCGCCCAGGAAGACGCCGCGCGCCCGCAGGCCCTCGGCGTGGTCGATGGCCTGCTGGCGGATCGCCACGCGCTCCGCCTCCGGCCGCGCCTCCCAGGCCTCCTCGTCCCGATACATCAGCAGCACGAAGCGCATCGCGGCCGCGCGTCCGCTCAGCGGGCCGGGCTCGGGCTCGGCAGCGCGGCGCCGACCGTGGTCGGGGGCCGGAAGGTCGACGCGATGGCCACCGCGGCCAGCCCGATGGCGAACGAGCTCAGGTAGAGCCACGCGTAGGACCCGTAGGTGTCGAAGAGCCAGCCTCCCGCGGGCGGGCCGATCGACATGCCGAGCGTGGAGACGAGGGCGACCGCGCCGAACGCGGTGCCCATGATGCGCGCCCCGAAGTACTCGCGCACGATGATCGCGTAGAGCGGCATCACCCCGCCGTAGGCGAAGCCGAACATCACCGAGAGGGCATAGAAGCTCGGGAGGTCCCGCGTCCAGATGTAGAGCGTCACCGCCAGCGCCTGGATCGCGAGCCCGACCACCAGGGTGCGCTTGGCCCCGACCCGGTCCGCCACCAGCCCGCACACGATCTTGCCGCCGAGCGAGGCGAGGCCGGCCACGCTCAGCACGGTGACCGCGGCCATCGCGGTCATCCCGCGGTCGATGGCGTGGGTCACCATGTGGAAGATCGGGCCGGAGTGCGCGGCGCAGCAGGCGAAGTAGGCCAGCGCGATGGCCGCGAACTGGGGCGTGCGCAGGGCCTGCCCGGCGGTCATCTCGCGCCCACCCGCGCCGAGGGTGCCGGGCGCGCCCACCGCGGTCGCGGGCGGCTCGCGCACCAGCAGCGCCATCGGGATGATCACGAGCCACGAGAGGTTGCCGATCGCGAACATCGCCACGCGCCAGTCGTAGGCGCTGATCAGGTAGCGCGCGAGGGGCCCCACCGTGGTGGATCCGAGGCCCACTCCCGCCGAGACGAGCGCGACGGCCAGGCTCCGGTTCTCGGTGAACCACCTGGTCGTCGTGGCGGTGAGCGGCGTGTAGAAGCTGCCGGAGGCCAGGCCCACCAGCACCCCGAACAGCAGCTGGAACTGCCCGAGACTCGCGGATCGGCTCGCGGTGACGAGACCCAGGCCGAGCAGCACGCCACCGATGAGCACGACGACGCGCGAGCCGTAGCGGTCCGAGAGCCAGCCCCACACGAACGCTCCCACCCCCATGCACAGCCAGTTCACGGTGGCGGCGGTGGAGATCCCGGTGCGGGACCAGCCCATCGCCTGGGCCACGGGCTGGAGGAACACGCTGAGCGAGAGCATCGCCCCCATGCCGAAGCAGGTGACCACGATGCCGATGCCCACGATGGCCCAGCCGTAGGAGATCTTCTTCACCGCGCGCTCACCCTATCACGGACGCCGCTGGATGAGCTGGACGAGGTTGCCCTCCGGGTCCCGGCAGGTCGCGATCGACACCGTGTCGTGGTCGGCCGGATCCTCGACGAACTCGACCCCCGCCGCCTCGAGCCGCCTCCAGGCGCCCGCCAGGTCGTCGGTCGCGAGCCGGATCATGTGGCGGGCCGGGTCCGCGTTGCGGCCGCGCACGTCGCGGTGGGTCCCGAGACCCACCGAGGGTCCGCCCGGCGCCCCCAGCACCACGAAGCGCGGGGACTCGATCGCGACCGGCAGGCCCGGCCGATCGCGGTAGAACGGCAGGAGATTGTTGAGGGCCGCGCTCCAGATCGACACCGCGCTCAATCCCTTGATCATCGTGGTCTCCTTGGGTGGGGGCGGGCTCGCCGCCGGGCGCGGGATGCCTGGCGCCGCCGGCGCACCTCACCCGATAGTCGGTCGAGCGGCTCGAGATTCGACACCGCGGCGGCGCGTCAGGCGTCGATCCGGGCCCCTCCGGTTCGACCATCGGGTGTCCGCACCGATCCTGACGCCGCCCGAGGAGGCGTTCCATGAAATATGTGTGTCTGGTCTACCTGGTGGAGAAGGAGCTGGAGGCCATGTCCGAGAGCGAGGCGGATGCCTGCACGGACGAGAGCCTGGCGTACGATGAGACGCTCCGGCGGACCGGCCAGCTGGTCCTGGCCCACGCGCTCGAGCCGGTCGAGATGGCCACCACGGTGCGGGTGCGCCGGGGCAAGATGATCACGACCGACGGCCCGTTCGCCGAGACCAAGGAACAGCTCGGAGGCTTCATCGTGCTCGAGGCCCGCGATCTCAACGAGGCCATCCAGACCGCCTCCCGGATCCCCCTGGCGCGCCGCGGTAGCATCGAGGTGCGACCGATCAAGGCCCTGTCCACCCTCAGGAGGACACGATGAAGTTCCTGTTCCTGATCTACCACGAGGAGAAGGTCCTCGACACGATGCCGCCCAAGGAGATGCAGAAGCTGGTGGACTCCGCGCTCGACTACGACGACGAGATCCGCGGGAGCGGCCACTACATCGTGTCGAACGCGCTCCAGCGCGCCCGCACCGCGCGCACCATCCGGGTCCGCGGCGGCAAGGCCACCGTCACCGACGGCCCCTTCGCCGAGACCAAGGAGCAACTGGGAGGCTTCTTCCTGATAGACGCCAAGGACATGGACGAGGCGTGCGCGGTGGCCGCGCGCTTCCCTCCCGCCCGGATCGGCATCATCGAGGTGCGCCCGGTCCAGGAGATGCAGCACTCCTAGTCCGCCGGCCGGACGCGAGGCGATGAGCCAGGACCCCGTCGACCGGACCCGCGCGCAGGTGGACGAGGTCTACCTCGCGGAGTCGCGGCGCGTCCTCGCGACGCTCATCCGCCTCCTCGGCGACTTCGACATCGCGGAGGAGGCGATGCAGGAGGCCTTCGCGGCCGCGGTGGAGCAGTGGCCGCGGGACGGGATGCCGGCCAGCCCGCGCGCCTGGCTCGTGTCCACCGGGCGCTTCAAGGCCATCGACGCGATCAGACGCCGCGCCCGCTTCGACGCCTCGCAGACCGAGCTGGCCGAGCGCCTGGCCGCGGAGGCGGTGGTCGCCGAGCCGCGCGAGCCGGGCGAGATCGAGGACGACCGCCTGCGCCTGATCTTCACCTGCTGCCACCCCGCGCTGCCGCCGGAGGCGCAGGTCGCGCTGACGCTCCGGGAGGTCTGTGGGCTCACCACCGAGGAGATCGCGCGCGCGTTCCTCATCACCCCGTCCACCCTGGCCCAGCGCATCGTGCGGGCCAAGGCCAAGATCCGCGACGCGCGCATCCCCTACGAGGTGCCGTCGCGGGTGGAGCTGCCCGACCGGCTGGACGCGGTGCTGCACGTGGTCTACCTCGTGTTCAACGAGGGCTACACCGCCTCCTCCGGCGAGTCGCTCACCCGCGCCGATCTCTCCGCGGAGGCGATCCGCCTCGGGCGCCTGCTGCTGGACCTCCTGCCGGAGCCGGAGGCGATGGGCCTCCTGGCCCTCATGCTCCTGCACGAGTCGCGGCGTGCCGCGCGCACCTCCGCCACCGGCGAGGTGATCCTGCTCGAGCAGCAGGACCGCAGCCGCTGGAGCCGGGCGCTCATCGCGGAGGGCACCGCCCTCGTGGAGCGGTCGCTGGCCTCTCGGCGCATCGGGCCCTACACCCTGCAGGCCGCGATCTCCGCGGTGCACGCGGAGGCGCCCACCGCGGCGGCCACCGACTGGGCCCAGATCGTGGGGCTCTACGACGTGCTCCTGCGCGCCGATCCCTCGCCGGTGGTGGAGCTGAACCGCGCGGTCGCGGTGGCGATGCGCGACGGCCCCGCCGCGGGTCTCGCCCTGATCGACGCCCTGCTCGCCAAGGGCGCGCTGGCCGAGTACCACCTCGCCCACTCCGCGCGCGCCGAGCTCTGCCGGCGCCTCGGCCGGACCGCGGACGCGCGCGCGTCGTACGAGCGCGCGCTCGCCCTGGCGCGCCAGGAGCCGCAGCGCCGCTTCCTCGAGCGTCGCCTCCGCGAACTGCTGGACTGACGGGGGCCGATCTGGCAGGATCGCCCGGTGCCTTCCATGCCGCTCGACGGAGTGCGGGTGCTCGATCTGAGCCACGCCCTCGCCGGGCCCTTCTGCTCCACCATGCTGGCCGACTTCGGGGCGGACGTCATCAAGCTCGAGCCGCGCGGAGCGGGCGACATCTCGCGCGCGTGGGGCGCGCCGCTGCCCGGCGGCGAGACCGCGTACTTCGTGAGCCTCCACCGCAACAAGAGGGGCATCGAGGTCGACCTCAAGGCCCCGGCGGGGAAGGACCTCTTCTTCTCCCTGGCGGCCAAGTGCGACGTGGTGCTGGAGAACTATCGGGTCGGGGCGCTGGCCCGCCTGGGGCTGGGCTACGAGAAGGCGCGCGAGCGCAACCCCGGCATCATCTACTGCTCGGTCTCCGGCTTCGGCCAGGACGGCCCCTATCGCGACCGCGCGGCCCTCGACCTCATCGTGCAATCCGAGAGCGGCATGATCAGCACCACCGGCGAGCCGGGCGGCCACGGCGTGCGCTGCGGCGTGTCGATCGCGGACATGACCGCGGGGATGTACGCCGCCTTCGGCATCATGCTGGCCCTGCGGGTGAAGGAGCGGACCGGCCGCGGCCAGGCCATCGACGTCTCGATGCTGGAGGGCCAGCTCTCGCTGCTGGGCAGCATGATCGGGGGCTACTTCGCGGACGGCGAGCTGCCCCTGCCGATGGGCACCGCCTACAAGGCGCTCCTGCCCTACCAGACGTTCCGGACCCGGACGCGCGACCTGGCCCTCGCGGTCGGCAGCGAGAAGCTCTGGAAGGTCTTCTGCCCCGCCATCGGCTGCCCCGAGCTGACCGATGACCCGCGCTACCGCACCAACGCGGACCGCGCCCGGAATCGCGAGACGCTGATCGCCCGCCTGCAGGAGGTCTTCCTCACCCGCCCCTACGAGGAGTGGGAGCCCATTCTCTTGGCCCAGGGCATCCCGATGGGCGCGATCAACTCCATCGCCCAGGTCGTCGATCATCCCCAGGTGATCGCCCGCGGCGCGCTGGTCGAGACCGCGCATCCGCGGGCGGGCAAGGTGAAGATGGTGGGCGCGCCGGTCCGCCTGTCCGAGACCCCGGGCTCGGTGCGCACGCCCGCGCCCATGCTCGGCGAGCACACCGATCAAGTGCTGCGCGAGGTGCTCGGGCTGAGCGACGAGGCGATCGCGGCGCTCCGGAAGGCGGGGGCGATCGGAGGTTTGAAGAAGTAACGGTTGACTGCTATGTGGGGGGAGTGCGGGGGCCATTTCTGGGCCCCCGCAGATGAAAAGCCTTACAGAGGGGAGACCACGCGGATGAACGGGGCGGAAAGCCTGGCGCGGACGCTGGTGGCGGGCGGGGTCGACGTGTGCTTCACCAACCCCGGCACCTCCGAGATGCACTTCGTGGCCGCCCTCGATCGCGTCGAGGGCATCCGCTGCGTGCTGGGCCTGTTCGAGGGCGTCGTGACCGGCGCGGCCGACGGCTACTGGCGGATGGCCGACAGGCCCGCGGCCACCCTGCTCCACCTGGGCCCCGGCCTCGGCAATGGCCTCGCGAACCTGCACAACGCGCGCAAGGCGTCCTCCGGCATCGTCAACGTGGTGGGCGAGCACGCGACCTATCACGTCAAGCACGACGCCCCGCTCACCTCCGACATCGAGGGCATCGCGCGGCCGGTCTCGGGCTGGGTGCGCACCTCGCCGAGCTCGCGCGCGGTCGCGGCCGACGGGGCGGCCGCCATCGTGGCCGCGCGCACCGCCCCCGGCCAGGTCGCGACCCTGATCCTGCCCGCCGACACCGCGTGGGGCGACGCCGACGGGGTGGCTCCGATCCCGGCGGTGCCGGCGCGCGCCGCGGTCGACGCGGCCACGATCGACCGCTGCGCGCAGGCGCTCCGCTCCGGCGAGCCCGCGATGCTGATGCTGACCGGCCTCGCGGTGCGCGAGCGCGGGCTCGCGCTCGCCGGCCGCATCGCCACCGCCACCGGCGCGCGCGTCATCGCCCAGGGCTCCAACGCGCGCATCCAGCGTGGCGCGGGCCGGGTGCCCATCGAGCGGCTGCCCTACCCGGTGGACCAGGCCCTCGCGGTGCTGAAGGACGTGCGCCACCTGATCCTGGTCGGCGCCAAGGCCCCGGTGGCCTTCTTCGCCTATCCCGACAAGCCGAGCGTGCTCACGCCGGACGGCTGCCAGATCCACCGGCTCGCCACCATCGCGGAGGATTCCATCGGGGCGCTCGAGGCCCTGGCGGAGGCGGTGGGCGCCAAGAAGAGCGGCGCGGTCGTGCAGCAGCCCTCCCGGCCCGCCCTGCCCACCGGCGCGCTGACGCCCGAGACCCTCGCGGCCGCGCTCGGCGCGCTCCTGCCCGAGGGCGCCATCGTCTCCGACGAGTCGGTCACCACCGGCCGCGGGTTCTTCAAGGCCACCGCGGGCGCGCCGCCCCACGACTGGATGAACAACATGGGCGGCTCCATCGGCCTCGGGCTGCCGCTCGCCACCGGCGCCGCGGTGGCGTGCCCGGACCGCAAGGTGGTGTGCCTCGAGGGCGACGGCAGCGGCATGTACACCGTGCAGTCGCTCTGGACCCAGGCGCGCGAGGGCCTCGACGTCACCACCGTGGTCTTCGCCAACCGCACCTACGCCATCCTGCGCCACGAGCTGACCGGCGTCCGCGCCGGCACCCCCGGCCCCAAGGCCGCCGACATGCTGGACATCGGCCGCCCGGATCTCGACTGGGTCTCGATGGCCCGCGGCATGGGCGTGCCCGCGGGCCGCGCGGCCACCGCGGAGGAGTTCGCCAAGCAGTTCGCCGCCGGGCTCGCCGCGCCCGGCCCCTATCTCATCGAAGCGGTCCTGTGAGGAGCTGACCATGCCCCGCAAGCAGATCGTCACCGTCGGTTCCGCGAAGCCGAACCCCAATCTCTCCGCCGCGGTCCGCTTCGGCAACCTGGTGTTCGTCTCGGGCCAGACCGGCCGGCATCCGAAGACCGGAGAGGTGGGCAAGGACATCCGTGAGCAGACCCGCAACACGCTCGAGCGCATCAAGGAGGTGCTGACCGCGGCGGGCACCTCGATGGACCAGGTGCTGAGCGCGATGGTGCACCTCACGCGGCGCGACGACCTCGCGGCCTACAACGAGGAGTACGCGAAGTACTTCCCCACCGACAAGCCGGCGCGCACCACGGTCACGGTGGCCTCGCTGAACGCGCCCGAGCTCGTGATCGAGATCACGGTCATCGCCGGGATCCCGGACTGACGGACTCCGCACGCGCGGGGCGCTCTCAGGCCTCGCGGGGCAGCGTCCAGACGATGCCGGCCCGGCGGCCGATCAGGACCAGGGCCGCCACCGCGAGCAGCCCGCCTCCGCCGCCCAGCAGGCACGCCGCGCGCACCCCCAGGTGCTCGGCGATCGCCCCGACCAGCAGCGAGCCGAACGGCGTCATCCCCGCGTTGGCCAGCGCGTAGAGGCCCATCACCCGCCCGCGGAGGGCGTCCGGAGTGGTGAGCTGCAGCGTGGTGTTGCACCCGGTGGAGAAGAGGATCTGGCAGCAGCCGAGGGCCACCAGGAGCGCGGCGGCGGGGCCGAAGCGGCCCACGAATCCCAGCCCGGCGGTGCCCACGCTCAGCACCGCGGCGGCCGCGGCCAGCGTGCGCAGCGACGGCCGCCCGCGCCGGAAGAACGCGAGCCCCACCCCGGCCATCACCGCGCCCGCCCCCAGGGAGGACATGAGCAGGCCGAAGCCGTGGGCGCCCTCGCCCAGCACGTCCTTCGCGACCAGCGGCACCACCACGTTGAAGTTCAGCACCAGGATGCTGATCGCCACGATCAGGGTGAGCGTGAAGGCCACCGCCGGGGTGCGGGCCGCGTAGTCGAGTGCGCCCCACACCCCGGCCCGGATGCCGAGGCGCCCGGCGGGATCGGGATCGCCCGGGGTGCGGGTGGCGAGCAGCGCGCCCAGCACCGCCACGAAGCTCAGGCCGTTCAGGACGAAGGCGAGCGCCACTCCGTAGCGAGCGATGAGCAGGCCCGCCACCGCGGGTCCCACGATGCGCGCGCCGTTGAACACGAGCGAGTTGAGCGCCACCGCGTTGGCGAGGTCCGCGCGACCGACCAGGTCCGAGATGTACGACTGGCGCGCCGGAATGTCGACCGCGCGCCCGAGCCCGTAGATCGCGGCCAGCACCGCCACGTGCCAGTAGCGCACGTGGCCGCTCCACACCAGCGCGGCCAGCACGAAGGCCTGCAGCATCATCGCGCCCTGCGACAACAAGATGATGCGTCGCTTGGGGAAGCGGTCGCTCAGGGCGCCGCCCACCGGGGAGAGCAGCAGGATCGGGGTGAACTGGAGCGCGGTCACGAGCCCCAGGTGAAAGGGCGAGCCGGTCAGCTCCAGCACGAGCCACGCCTGCCCCACGCTCTGCATCCAGGTGCCGATCAGCGAGACGAGCTGGCCGCTCCAGAACAGGCGGTAGTCGCGGTGGCGGAGCGCGGCGAGGCGCGCCGGCCGCGGGCGGACGGGTCCGGTCACGCGCGAGGCGCTCAGGAGGCGGCCGCCGCGCGGTGGACGCCCAGGCGGTCGGCGCGCTCCTGGAGCGCGGCGCTGCCGAGCCGCTCCGCCCACTTCGCGAAGCCCGGATGCGGGCCGCGCCAGCGGAGCCCGTCCACGTCGACGCCGATCGGCGCGTCGGCCCGCAGGGTGGCGAGGGTGCGGAAGAGGAGCGCACGCTCGCGCTGCTCGCCGAGCGTCGCGGCCAGCCGCGCGGCCCCGCGCACCGGCACCTCCCACTCCGCCGCGGCCGGGATCTGCTCCAGATGGCGGTAGCGCGCGAGCACCGCGGAGGCGGAGGCCGCGCCCCAGCCGGGCAGGCCGGGAAAGCCGTCGGCCGCATCGCCCACCAGCGCGAGCCAGTCGGGGATCGACGCGGGCGATATTCCAAACTTCCTCATCACACCCGCTTCGTCGCGCACCTCGCGCTTGCGGCGGTCGAGCTGCACCACGCGGTCGCCCCGCACGCACTGGGCCAGGTCCTTGTCGGGCGTGGCGATCACCACCTGGGCCACGCGCGCGTCGGCGGCCGCGAGCGCCGCCGCGGCGGCCAGGGCGTCGTCGGCCTCGAACTCGACCATCGGCCACACCACCACGCCGAGGGCGGCGAGCGCCTCCTCGAGCGGCACGAACTGGGCGAGCAGCAGCGGGTCGATCCCCTCCCCGGTCTTGTAGTCGGCCCAGAGGCGGTTGCGGAACGACTCGATCACGTGGTCGGTCGCGACGCCGACGTGGGTGGCGCCCTCCTCCAGCATGCCGAGGATCGAGCCCACCACGCCGCGGACTGCACGGAGCTCGGGCGGCGCGCTCCGGTCGTAGGCCGCCGCGGGGGAGAGGAAGTAGCGGAACAGCTCGTAGGTGCCGTCGACCAGGTGCACGATCACGCCCAGAACGATACGCCAGCCAACCGGCCGGACGCGGTAGAATCGCCTCGTCATGAAGATCCGCATCGGGGTCGGCACGGGCGGCGGCTTCGCGAGCGCCGAGACGCTCCTCGAGCTGGTGGCCGGGCTCGACGCGCTCGGCTTCGACTCGCTGTGGCTCTCCGAGGTGCTGACCGGCCCGGTGGTCGACCCGCTGATCGGGCTCGCGTGGGCCGCCGCGAGCAACCCGCGGCTCAAGATCGGCACGACCGCGCTCCTGCCCGGGCGCAACGTGCTGCGCCTGGCCAAGCAGCTCGCGAGCCTCGACCGGCTCTCCGGCGGCCGACTGCTCGTCACCCTGGTGCCGGGGCTGACCTACGAGCCCGAGCGCCTGGCGATCGGGGTGGAGCCCAAGCAGCGCGGGGCGGTCATCGACGACGCGATGCCGCTCCTCCGGCGGCTCTGGGCCGGCGAGACGGTGAGCCACGAGGGTCCCGCCGGGCGCTTCCACGACGTGCGCCTGTCCCCGCTGCCCCTGCAGCAGCCGCTCGAGATGTGGCTCGGCGGCACCGCTCCCGCCGCGCTCGAGCGCTGCGGCCGGCTGTCGGACGGCTGGCTGCCGTCGCTCTGCACGCCGGAGGAGGCCGCGAGCGGGCGGCACGTCATCGAGGACGCGGCCGCGCGCGCGGGGCGCGCGATCAGCCCGGAGCACTTCGGGCTCAGCGTGGGCTACGCGAGCGTGCCGCTCGACCCGGAGGCCGCGCGCACGCTGGCCGCGCGCCGGCCGCGCGCGCTCGAGCTGACCCCGGTGGGCTATCCCGCCCTGCGCCAGACCATCGAGCGGTTCATCGCGGCGGGCTTCTCGAAGTTCGTGGTGCGCCCGCTGGTCGCGCCCCGCTCCTGGCGGGCCGAGCTGGAGGCCCTCGCCGCCGCGGTGGGCGACCTGCAAACGTGATCCGGCACGCGTGATCCGCGCCGTCGACGTGAGGTCCGCGCTGGCCGAGCTCCCCGCGCTCGAGGGCCGGAGCGCGACCACCCCCGCCGATCAGGTGAAGGCCGCGTTCGCGGTGCTGGCCCCGTTCCGCGACGGCTGCGTCTTCGCGGGGCGCTTCTCGGGCGAGACCGCCTGGGAGCGGCACGCCAGGGGCGACGAGCTGGTACAGGTCCTGGACGGCGCGGCCACGCTCACGATCATGACCGCGGAGGGGCCGCAGTCGCTGCCCCTCTCGGCCGGGATGCTGGTGGTGGTCCCCCGGGGCCACTGGCACCGCTTCGAGGCGCCCGGCGGCGTCACGGTGCTGAGCGCCACGCCGCAGCCCACCGAGCACTCGACGTCGGCGGACCCGCGCGGCGCCTAGCGCGGCGCCCGGTCCGCGCCGCCCGTCCGCCGGATCAGCGCGGCGAGCACCCAGACCCCGGCGAGCGCGCCCGCCGCCGCGAGCAGCGGCGCCACCGCCGGCGGCAGCGCCGCGGCCAGGCGGCCGGCGAGAACCAGAGCCGTGAACGCGGCCGCGAGCGTGCCGCCGACGAGCCCGAGCCAGCGCCCCAGCGCGGCCGCGACCACCGGGCCCTGCACGTGGGCGCCGCGCGTGCGCGCGATCAGGTCCACCGCGCCCAGCAGGAGCACGAGCGTGAGCCCGAAGGCCAGCGCGGGCTCCACCGCGAGCAGGCGGTCCTCGATGCGGAGCGCGGCCGCGTAAGCCACCAGGAACACCACCGCGGCGCCGCTCGCGGCCCAGCGCCAGCCCGCCGCGATGGCGAGCCCGGCCAGGCCCAGGCCGAGCAGGCCCACCTCGAGGACCGGCGGCACCGCGGTGGCCAGGCGGAGCAGCGCCAGGGCCGCGAGGGCCGACGCGGCGGCCAGCCCGCGCGTCATCCCGCGCTCGCGAGACGCACGCGTCTCCGGCGCGCGCGCACGAGCGCCGCCTCCAGGGGCTCGGGCGGCTGCCAGTCCATCACCACCAGCCCCTGCCGCCGCAGCGCGGCCAGGTCCGCGCGGCGCTCGAGCGCCCAGAGCCGCGTGGCCAGCGTCTCGAGGCGCGCCCCGTCCACCAGCGCGCGCGTGACCGCGACCGGGGAGACCACCAGCACCGCGAGGTCGAAGCCGCGGGCGGCCAGGTCGAGCACCGCGCGCGCGAAGCGCGGATCGAGCAGCGGAGTGATGGCGATCACGAGGGCCCGGGACGAGAGCACGCGCGGCGGCACCCGCGCCAGGTCCTTGGCCACGTAGGTGAAGACCACCTCCGCGCGCAGGAGCCCGTCCGCGAGCCGCTCGTACTGCACCGCGCCCGATCCGGGCCGCACCCAGCTCATCACCCCGCCGTAGGTCACGAGGCCCACGCGGTCCTTGCGGGCGAGGTACGCGGTGGCGAGCGAGGCGGCGGCCCGCACGCCCAGGTCGAGCGTGGTGTGGGGCGGCGCGCCCACCTCGGCCAGCGTGTCGAGCATCAGCACCACGTCCGCGCTGCGCTCCCGGTGCCGCTGGGTCACGTAGAGCTGGCCGAGGCGGAGGGAGGCCCGCCAGTTCACGTGCCGGATGCGGTCGCCGGGGGCGAACTGGCGGACGTCGCCGGGCTCGATGCCCTCCCCGAGCGCGGGCGAGAGGTGATCGCCCACCGAGGCCTCCGCGTGGGCCGGGCGCGGCAGGGTGCGGAGGGCGACCGCGCGCGGGAACACCCGCACCGCGAGCGGGGCCACGTGGCGCCGCTCCCACGCGCGCAGGCCGAGCCGATCGCGAAGCCGCACCCCGACTGCCTCCACCTGGTGGACCCCGCGCCGCGGGAAGACCAGCTCGTACCGCCACTCGACGGACTGGCCGGCCCGCAGGGTCATGACCGCCCGGTGGCGGCCCGCGCGGACCTCCGTGCCCGCCGGGCGCGGCCCGACCAGCTCCACCAGCGGCACCGCGGTGCGCGCCTGCACGGTCACGGTGACGGTCAGCGCGTCACCCTCGAAGAGCCGATCGGCCGAGACGCGATGGGCGACCGCGCAGCCGGGCGGGGCCGCGCGGCGGGCGAGCGCGCCCAGCACCAGCACGCCGGGCAGCGCGACCAGCAGGAGCTCGGCGCGGGCGAGCAGCACCGCGAGCGAGATCGCCCACGCCGAGACGGCCAGGATCGAGAGCGCGAGCGGGGTGGCCCGCCCGCTCATCCGGGAGCTCGGGGAGCCTCGGGACCCGGCGCCGGCACCTGCTCGAGCAGGCTCTCCACCACCTGCGCGGGCGCGATGCGCGCGGCCCACAGCTCCGGCTTGAGGATGAGCCGGTGGGCGAGCGCGGGCCCCGCCATCGCCTTCACGTCGTCGGGCAGCACGAAGTCGCGCCGGTCGAGCGCGGCCGCCGCGCGCGCCAGCTTGAGCAGCGCGAGGGTGCCGCGGGGCGAGGCCCCGAGCGCCACGCGGGGATCCGAGCGGGTGGCCTGCACGAGGTCCACGATGTAGCGCTCGATCACCGCGGCCACGTGCACCGACTCGAGCGCGCCCTGCATGGCCCCGAGGTCCGCCCGCGAGATCACCGGCGCGAGCGTCACCGCGTCCGCGCCCCGGTGGCGCCGCCGGGCCAGGATCTCGACCTCGTCCTCGGGCCCCGGATATCCCACCGAGAGGCGCATCAGGAAGCGGTCGAGCTGGGCCTCCGGCAGCGGGTACGTGCCCTCCAGCTCGATCGGGTTCTGGGTCGCGATCACGAGGAACGGCGCCTCCAGCGGGAAGCGCTCGCCCTCGACCGTGACCTGCGACTCCTGCATCGCCTCCAGCAGCGCGCTCTGGGTCTTGGGAGTGGCCCGGTTGATCTCGTCCGCGAGCAGGAGGTTCGTGAAGATCGGCCCGCGCCGGAACTCGAAGCGTCCCTCCCGCTGGTCGTAAAGGAAGCTGCCGGTGATGTCGCTCGGCAGGAGGTCCGGCGTGAACTGGATGCGCTTGAAGCCGAGGTCGAGGCTCTGGGAGACGAGGCGGGCGATCAGGGTCTTGGCGAGCCCTGGGTAGTCCTCGATCAGGATGTGGCCGCTGGCGAGCACCCCGGCCAGGATCTGGCGCAGGACGAAGCCCTTGCCCACGATCACCTGCCCCAGCGCGGCCAGCACCTCCTGGCCGCGGTCCGCGACCGCCTCGATCTTCACGGGCGCTCCTCGAGGCGGGCGATCACCGCCTCGATCGCGTCGAGCGACGGGCCGCGCCGGCCGGGTCCGGGCCGGTCGGCGGGACGGGCGAGGTCGGCGGCGCCCAGCCCGCGCAGGCGCGGCCAGAGCACCACGTCGAAGTAGCGGCGGCGGCGCGCGCCCGCGGCCAGGTCGTCGCGCAGGCGCAGGAAGCGCGGATCGAGCGCCACCTCCGGCGCGGGCGCGGGCGGGGCGTCGACCCCGCCCGCGGGCGCGGCGCCGAGCGCGTCGCGCGCCCACGCGCGGGCGCGCAGGCAGCCGATGGCCACCAGCGCCGCGCAGCCGAGGCGCGCGGCGAGCGGGCGCCACGCGGGCGCGATCGTGAGGTAGGCCGGCACGGTGGCGGCGGCGAGCAGGCTCAGCCCGGCCCCGCGGGCGATCAGGCGCGCGGCCGCGCGGCTAGACGGAGCGGGCATCACGCGCGCTCGCGTCCATCGCCCGGCGGATCTCGGTCAGCGCGTCGACGGCCCGGTCCCGCTCCGGCGCGCCGAGGGGCCGGTCGCTGAAGCGGGCCAGCTCGAAGAGGCCGGTGAGCGTCGGCACCGCCGCGCGCGGTAGCGGCAGTCGCGCGAGCGCCTCGCGCATGAACTCGCCCGGGGTGAGCCACGGACGGCGCGGCAATCCCGCGGCGGCCGCCGCGCGCTCGAAGCGCGCGTAGCAGCGGACGATCGCCCGCCGCGCGTCGCCCTCCAGGTGCAGGTCGTCGAGGCTCTCCTCCACCGCCCCCGCGAGGGGCGCCTCCGGCGGCGGCGCGGACGCCTCGTCCCGCCGGAGCGAGCGATCGCCGAGGACGCTCCAGAGCGCGAGGCCGAGCGCGCCCAGGCCGGCGGCCACCGCGAGGGCGCCCACGATCCAGTGGTAGAGCGCGGGCGCGAGGAGCGTCTCCCCCGCGGGCAGGTCCAGACCCGCCGCGAGCCCGCTCACCCCCGCGAAGAGCCCGCCATCCAGCACCGCCCGGCGCCAGAGGTACGCGAGCAGCACCACGTTGACGAGCGAGAAGACCACCGTGATCCGCCGGATCCACGTGGGCACCGGCGCGAGCTCCTCGTCCGGAAGTGCCCCGACCGGCCGTCGCTCCCGCGAAAGGATGCGGCGCACGAGGTCACCCAGGAACACGAGCAGGGCCAGACCGAACAGGGTGACAATGACCGCGGTGACGGGCGCCGGGAGCCGGATGACGCCGACCGCCTGGTCCGCCTCGTCGACCGCCCCCGCCATGCGCAGGGCGGCGGCCAGCGCGATGATGAAGCCCGCCGCGAGCCCGGCCCAGGCGGAAAGTGGCGCCACGGCCGCCACGATGCCGGTTCCGGCCAGCCTCCGCAAGGGGTTTCCTCGCGCCGCGCCTTTTCTCCCGACCCTGTCGATCCCCCGGCGGGGCGGTCGACCATGGACGGAAAGCGCCGAGGGGCAGCATCGACCTTCAACCCGGGAGGGCCGTCGTCATGCCGGCAAAGATCGCCATCGCCGTCGCGGTGGTCGTGGTGGGCCTGGTCGTCGTGGTCGCGCTCCAGCCGAAGGACTACCGCGTCTCGCGCAGCGCCACCATCGCCGCGCCGGCGCCGGTGGTCTTCGCCCTGGTCAACGACTTTCACAAGTGGGCCGCGTGGTCGCCGTGGGCCACCGTCGACCCCGCGATGAAGCAGAGCTTCGAGGGCGCACCCGCCGGAGCCGGCGCGGCCTACACCTGGTCCGGCAACCGCGAGGTGGGCGAGGGCCGCATGACCATCGTGGAGAGCCGCCCGCCCGAGCGGGTCCGGGTCAAGCTCGACTTCGACAAGCCGCTCAAGGGCACGAGCATGGCGGAGTTTACTTTCCGGTCCGAGGGCGATCGCACGGTGGTCACCTGGTCGATGACCGGCGAGAAGAGCTTCGTGGCCAAGGCCATCCACCTGGTCCTCGGGGTGGAGCGGATCATCGGCCGGCAATTCGAGAAGGGACTCGCCGCGATGAAGACCGCGGCGGAAGCCGCGCCCCGGTCCTAGCGTGGCGGAGCGGGCGAGGCGTCCCGGACCGGCTCCGCGCCGTGGCGGGCCGGCCCGGGCTCAACTCCCCTGGTTGGTGCGGGGGTCGCTCACCAGCGTCCAGTCGTCCACGCCGTCGGTGGTGGGCATCGCGGCGGTGGGGGTGGTCTCGGTGCGTCCCTTGCTGGGCGAGAACCACACGAAGTCGCGGGAGGCGGGGCCGTTCGCCCCCGGGGCCTCGATCTCCGGCCCGCTGGTCCCACTCTCGCGCCGCTCCGCCCGGCGGGCCCGCTTCGCGTCCTGCTTGGCCTTGCGCTGATCTTCCTTGCGGCGACGGTCGCCGCGGTACATCGCCGGTCGCTTTTGCGCCATTCGGCTCCTTTCCCGGGTCTTCCTGCTTACTTTACATGAGGGACGGCCTCGTCTGCCGAGTTCCCGATCCGTGCCCGGTCGGCGTCGGCCCGGGCGCGGCCTCCGCGGACGTGCGCCCTTCTTGCGAACATCGGACGAGGCCGGAGGCGCGGCGGGTGCGGGAAACGTCCCAACACCGGGAGCGTCGCCCGATGACCCTGCCCCGCCTGCTCCGTGTCGTGCTCGCCGCCGGCGCGCTGTCGCTCGCCGGCTGCGCGGGGGCCTCCCTCTGCGAGGCCGCCGGCGGCAGCTACACCGGATCCACCTGCACCCGCTGGAGCCCGGGCCAGGAGGCGGCGTCCGAGTGGTGCCAGGCCAACGGCGGGGTGTACCTCGGCGGGCAGGATCGCTGCGAGTGGGGATCGGGCGGCCCCTGACGGCTCGCGTGTGCCGCCGTACGTCGCGCCCGGTTGCCGCCCGGTCGGCGCGGGTCGAGCATACGCGCGAGAGGAGAGATCGTCATGACCACCGCATACCGCGTGGACCCGCGCACCGTCGCCGGCGTCGACGTGATGGGCCCGATCATCGAGTTCCTGACCCTGCCCGAGGAGGGCGACGGCGCGCCGTGCACCATGCGGGGGACGATCCCGCCGGGCGTGGTGGTCCCGCTCCACAGCCACCCCGATCCCGAGACGTACGTGGGCCTGTCCGGGGAGGCGGAGGCGCTCGCCGGCTCCGTCGCGGAGCCGCGCTGGATCGTGATCCGGCCCGGCGACGTCTTCCACGTTCCTGGCGGCGCGCGGCACGCGTTCCGCAATCGCACCGACGCACCCGCGGTGATGCTCGTGATCAGCACCGCCCGCATCGGCCGGTTCTTCCGCGACGTCGGCACCCCCGCCGCGCGCGGCGCGGCCCCGCTGCCGCCCTCCGGCGAGACCATCCGCCGGTTCCGCGACACCGCCCGGCGGTACGGCTACTGGAACGCCACGCCGGAGGAGAACGCCCGGCTCGGGCTGGTCCTGCTCGCGCCCCGCTGAGCCCGGCTACCCCGGCTCCTTCGGGGCCTTCGGCATGATGATCCAGAGCAGGAGGTAAACCGGGAGCGCGATCGAGAGGAGAACGCCCGGCTCGGGCTGGTCCTGCCCGCGCCCCGCTGATCCCGGCTACCCCGGCTCCTTCGGGGCCTTCGGCATGATGATCCAGAGCAGGAGGTAGACGAGGATGCCGGGGAACGCGATCGAGACGATCGAGATCACCACGTAGAGCACCCGGACCAGGGTCGGATCCCACCCCAGCCACTCCGCGATGCCGCCGCACACGCCGGCGATCATCTTGTGGCGGCGCGAGCGACGGAGGGGCACCGGGCCGGTCTCGCTCACCAGCCGAGCGGCCGCGCGAACGACAGGGAATGGCCGTCCGGGTCGGTCACGTGGAAGTAGCGCTCCCCCCACGGGGCGTCGCGCGGGCCCGCCTCCGGCCGGAGGCCCTGGGTGAGGACGTGCCGGTGCATGGCGTCGACGTCGTCCACGTAGAAGATGATCCGCACGAGCCCGCCCATGGAGCGGGCGCCGCCCTCCCGGGTGAGGTTCACGTGCTGGCCCGCGATCCGGAACGAGGTGAAGTCGGCCTCCTCGCCGCCGTAGGCCATCGTGAACCCGAGCGCGGCGTAGAAGCGTACCGCCCGCGCCATGTCGGCGGTGGCGAGGGTGATCGCGTTGATCGAGCGGATCACGCCCGCCCGCGGGCCACGTGCGCCTCGTGGACGAGCCGGGCCGCGGCCACGTCCTCGATGGCCAGGCCGACCGACTTGAACACGATCGTCTCCCCGCCCGGCACCGTCTTCGTCCCCGCGAAGATCTCTCCGGCCTCGGCGTGCACGGTGGCCCCGGAGAGGATCACGTCCCCCGACTCCTGGCCCACCGCCTCCCGCGAGTCGGCCACCAGCACGCTCCGCATCGCGGCGTCGTCCAGCTCGCGCCAGGTGGGCCGCGGCGCCCCCACCGCGTTGACGAGGGCGCCGCGCTTGAGCCACGCACCCCGGAGGACCGGCGTCTGCGAAGCGGTCGCGGTCACCACCACGTCCGCCCCGCGCACCGCGGTCTCGGCGTCGGTGGCGGTCGCCCCGTGCTCGCGGGCGAAGCGCTGGGCGTGCTCCGCGGTGGGGCTCCACACCCGCACCTCGTCGAAGCGCCGGACGCGTCCGAGCGCCTCCAGATGGGCCTGCGCCTGGACCCCGCTGCCGAGCAGGGCCAGCACGCGGGCGTCGGGTGCGGCCAGGCGGCGCGTGACCGCGGCCGAGACCGCGGCGGTGCGCCTCTCGGTGATGAGGCGGCCGTCCATCACCGCGAGGGGCTCGCCGGTGTCCGTCCGGCACAGCACGATGATCGCCAGGTGGGTGGGCAACCCCCGGCGCGCGTTGCCGGGATAGAAGCTCACCAGCTTGAGGCCCATGGCGTCCTCCGCCACCGCGGGCATGATGCCGAGGTAGCGCTGGCTCTCCTCGATGGTCAGCATGGTCCGCACCGGCTGCATCACGCGGCCGGCGGAGAGCGCGGTCAGCGCGGCCTCCATGGCCGCGATCAGGGCGTCCCAGTCCAGCAGCGCGCGCACGCGCGCCTCGTCGAGGTAGCTGATCATGTCGCGGGTTATCTTACCCGCCGGGCGTGGGGCGCGGTGGAGTAAGATGCCGGCCGGGAGGGCCCCCGATGAAGCGAAGCGTCGATCGCATCCTCACCACCCACACCGGCAGCCTCCCGCGCCCGCCGGACCTGATCCGCACGATGTTCGCGCGCGAGGAGGGCGTGCCGGTCGACACCGCGGCACTGGCCGCGCGCATCCGCCTGGCGGTGGCGGAGGTGGTGCGCAAGCAGGTCGACGCCGGCCTCGCGGTGGTCAACGACGGCGAGGTGAGCAAGCCGAGCTACGCGACCTACATCAAGGACCGCCTGACCGGCTTCGGGGGCACGAGCCAGGCCCTCCAGTATCGCGACCTGGTGGACTTCCCCGAGATGGCCAAGCGGGTCTTCGGCGACCCGGGCCGTGCGCGTCGCAAGACGCCGGCCTGCACCGGCCCCATCGCGGTGCGCGACCCCGCCGCGGCCCAGGCCGACGTCGACAACCTGAAGGCGGCGGTGGCCGCCGCGCCGGCGGAGGACGTGTTCGTCAGCGCGGCCTCTCCGGGGGTGATCTCGCTCTTCTTCCGCGACGATCACTACCGTGATCACGAGAAGTACCTCTTCGCCATCGCGGACGCCATGCGGCACGAGTACGAGACGGTGGCGCGGGCCGGCTTCACCCTGCAGCTCGACTGCCCGGACCTCGCCATGGGGCGGCACATCCAGTTCGCGGACCTGGATCTCGCCGCGTTCCGCCGGATGGCGGCCCTGCACCTGTCCGCGCTCGACCACGCGGTGGCCCGCATCCCGCCCGAGCAGCTCCGCATGCACCTCTGCTGGGGCAACTACGAGGGGCCGCACCACCACGACGTCCCGCTCGCCGATCTGCTCGACCTCGTCTTCGCGGCGCGGCCGCAGGCGGTCTCCTTCGAGGCCGCGAACCCGCGCCACGCCCACGAGTGGAAGGTCTTCGAGCAGGTGAAGGTCCCGGCGGGCAAGATCGTGATCCCCGGGGTGCTCGACTCGACCACCAACTTCATCGAGCACCCCGATCTGGTGGCCGAGCGCATCACGCGTTTCGCGCGCCTGGTGGGCCGCGAGAACGTGATCGCGGGCACCGACTGCGGCTTCGGCACCTGGGTGGGGCAGGCCGCGGTCGATCCCGATATAGCGTGGGCGAAACTTCAGAGCCTGGCCGAGGGCGCGCGCCGCGCCTCGCGAGAGCTCTGGGGTCGCTAGCGCGCCGGGAGCGCGGGAGCTCCGAGGTCAGTAGCGCGCCGCGACCACCGGGGCCGAGCGGAGCTGGATGCTGATCCGCAGGCCCGCGTGCGCGCTCTTGGGGATCCCGTGCTCCCACGTGCGCTGGCAAGTGCCGCCCATCACCAGCAGGTCGCCGCCGCCGAAGTCGAAGGCGCGCGACCGCCCGCCGCCCGCGGGCCGCAGCAGGAAGCGGCGACGCGTGCCGAGGGCCACGATGGCCACGATCGCGTCGTCCTTCGCCGGGCCCAGGCGATCGCCGTGGAAGGCCACGCTGTCGCGCCCGTCGCGGTAGGCGGCCAGCGACACCCGCGGGAGCGGCCGGCCGTAGCGGGCCACGAGGGCGTCGCGCACCAGGGGCAGCAGCGGATGGCCGGGGCCGTCTTCCGGCCACGTCGCGACCAGCCGCGGGACATCCACCACGCGCTCGTACATCATCCGGCGCTGGGCGTGCCAGGCGGTCGTGGTCCAGAGCGCCTCCAGCATCGCCTCGTGTCCCTTGATCCACCCCGGCAGGTGATCGATCCACGCCCCCGCGCCGAGGTCGGTGCGCACGAGGCCGGCCAGCGACGGATCGAAGCCGGGGGCCTCGGTGAAGAGGCTGGCCTGGTAGAGCATCGAGGATCCAGCGTCGCTCACTCCTCCATCATCCCACCGCGGGGAAGATCGACCGGGTCGTTCGTTCGGTGTCGGCAATCGGGAGCGGTCCGTCGGGGCGGCGCCCACCACGCGGTCGGCGCGGTCCGCGGGAGTCGTGTCGTGGCCATGCTCTTGCACCGGCCTCTCCGGAAGGAGGACACGACATGGCAACGACTCGACAGCGTCAGGCCGCGCGGCGAAACATCAAGAAGGCCGCGAGCGCGGCGATGCGAAAGCGGACTCTGACGAAGCTCCCGAAGCGCGTGCGCACCGCGATGGGCAAGCAGGGCGCCAAGGCGCGGCGCCGGCGGGGCTGACCGCGCCCCGATCAGGTGCGGCCGGCCAGGCTCGCCACCACGGCGGTCAGCTCCGCGGGGTCGACCGGCTCCGGGATGTGCGTGCGGTAGCCGGCCGCGCGCGTGCGGAGGCGGTCCTCCAGCTTCACCATGTCCGGTACCCAGGAGAGACAGTCTGCCTCTTCGAGGCGAGCATGATCCGGATCACGTTGCGCAGATGCGCCGGCCAGGTGTCCGCGGGACCCAGCCGGGTGGCGGCCCAGGCGTGAGATCGCAGGCGCGCACCCATCTCCCCACCGCCCGCGAGCCACGCCGCCACCGCTTCCGGGCCGGGGGCCGGGACGATCGTCCGCCATGAGGAAGCGTCGGTATACGGGCGCGTCGGGCCCGCAGCAAGCGCGCGACGCTTGCGAAGGTGCACGCCGCTCCCTATACTCAAAGCACGCGGATGAGCCTCGATCCCCTGTACCGGATCGCCGACCTGGTCGCCCACGTCCGCGAGCCGGAAGAGATCTACGAGCCCGCCGTCGACGCCATGATCGCGGCCACCGGGGCGGCCCGCGCGAGTCTGCTCCTCTTCGATCGCGCGGGGACCATGCGCTTCAAGGCCTGGCGCGGGCTCTCCGACGGCTACCGCGCCGCGGTGGACGGACACTCGCCGTGGACCGCCGACACGCGGGACCCGGCGCCGGTGCTGGTGCCCGACGTGGCCGCCGACGCCTCCCTCGGTCCCTTGCGCGACGTCGTCCTCGCCGAGGGCATCCGCTCGCTCGGCTTCATCCCGCTCGGCCGTCCGGGCCGTCTGCTCGGGAAGTTCATGGTGTACTACGACGCGCCGCACGAGTACGCCGAGCCGGAGATGAAGATCGCGTCGATGGTCTGCCACTACGTGGCCTTCGGCCTCGACCGGGTGCGGGCCGAGCGCGAGATCACCGAGCTGCTCGATCGCGAGCGGAGCGCGCGCCACGAGGCGGAGACGCTGAACCGGGCCAAGGACGACTTCCTGGCCATCCTCTCGCACGAGCTGCGCAACCCGCTGAACGCCATCGTCAACGCGGTCGGGGTGCTCGATCAGGGGGGCGGGCGGGAGCCGATGGCGATGAAGGCCCAGGGCGTCATCCGGCGGCAGATCACCCACCTGGCCCGCCTGCTGGACGACCTGCTCGACGCGGCCAAGATCGGCCGCGGCCATCTCGAGGTGCGGCTCGAGACCATGGACCTCCGCGCGGCGGCCGGCGCGGCGGTGGAGAAGCTGTCGCACCGGTTCCGGGCGAAGCGGCAGGCGCTCGAGGTCGCGCTCCCGGAGCGGGCGGTGCCGGTGCGCGGCGACGCGAACCGGCTGCAGCAGGTGATCGCGAACCTCCTCGACAACGCCTCCAAGTACAGCCCGGAGGGCGCCCGCGTCGCGCTCGCCCTCGACGTCGAGAGCGAGCGGGCGGTGCTGCGCGTGCGCGACGCGGGCATCGGCATCCCGGCCGAGCGGCGGCGCACCATCTTCGAGCCCTTCACCCAGGGACACCCGCGGCAGTCGAGCGGCGGCCTGGGCATCGGGCTGAGCCTCGTGCGGCGCATCGTGGACCTGCACGGCGGCTCCATCGAGGTCGGCGACGCTCCGGACGGTCCCGGCAGCGAGTTCACGGTGCGCCTGCGGCTCACCGCGGAGCCGCTGCCCGCCGCCGCGGGCCCCGCGGCCCCGCCGGCGGGACGCCGGCGGCTCGTGCTCATCGAGGACAACGACGACGGGCGCGAGGCCCTCGCGATGGCCCTGCGCGCGGCCGGTCACGAGGTGGAGGCCGCCGCCACCGGCCAGGCCGGGATCGAGCTCGCGCTGCGGGGGCGGCCCGACTACGTGCTGATCGACATCGGCCTGCCCGACGTGGACGGCTACGCGGTCGCCCAGGCGCTCCGCCCGCGTCTCGACCGCGCGGTGAAGCTGGTGGCGCTCACCGGGTACGGGCAGCAGCAGGACCGCCAGCAGTCGGCGGCGGCGGGCTTCGACCTCCACCTGGTCAAGCCGGTCGCACCGATCGACGTGCTCCGGATCCTCGCCGGCACCGAGCCGGCCGCGCCCCGGCGCGCGCCCAGCTACCTCGCCTAGAGCCGCTCACACCACCAGGCGCTGCGGGTGGTGGCGCAGATCGCGCCGCGCCAGCGCGCGGCGGTGCTCCAGCAGGAGGCGCACCGACTCCTGCAGCACGGTGGCGGCCGGCACCGCGACGATCATCCCCAGCACGCCGAGCGCGTGGTTGCCCACCACCACCGAGCCCAGCAGCAGGGCCGGATGCAGGTGCACGCTGCGCCCGATCGTGAAGGGCTGGATGACGGTGTCGTCGAGCACCTTGATGGCGAGGAACAGCACCACCACCCGGCCGACCCCGGCGAGCCCCTGGCCGGGCGTGAGCACGACGACCAGCCCCGCCGCGGCGGCGGACAGGAGCGGGCCCACGAACGGCACCACGTTGGCGAGACCCGCGAACGCGCCCAGCAAGAGCGGGTACGGCACCCGCGCGGCCCAGAGCCCGAGCGCGGCCAGCGCGCCCACCACGAGGCCGTCCATGACCAGGCCCCGGATGTAGCGCCCGATCACCCCGTTGATCTCGCGCCAGAGCGCGACCGAGGTCTCCACGTGCTGCGGGGGCAGCCGGTCCATCGCGACCGCCATGAGCCGGTGCATGTCGCGCAGCAGGAAGAAGGCGAAGAACGGGATCAGGATCACGAGCAGGAAGAGGTGGCCGACGTGCTCGAACAGATCCGCGGGCTCGGCGGGGGCTCGATCGAGGACGAAGCGCTGCACCCATCCCCCGCCCTCGGGCAGCAGGCGCCGCACCGCGGGGGCGGACTCGGCCAGCTCGCGCACCACCGCGTCGAGGCCCTGATCGATCTGCCGGGCGAGCCCGGGCAGGCGGTCCATCAGCGCCGCGCCCTCCGCGAGCAGACCGGGCCCGAGCAGGAAGCCGGCGACCACGAGCACGGTGACGATCAGGGTGAACAGCACCCCCACCGTCACGCTCCGGCGGATGGCCAGCGTGTCGGCCCACGCGACCGCCGGGCTCAGCAGGTAGGCGAAGGCGGCGGCGAGGAACACGGGCAGCAGGAGGCCCCGCGCCAGCCACAGCAGCGCGACGAGCCCGGCCCAGCCGAGGAGCCGGAAGGCCTTCACAGGGGCGCGCCCGGCTCCGGACCCGCGCCCGGGAACACCGGGGTGCGGCGGGCGTAGATGGTGAGCTGACGGGCGAGGTTGTGCATCACCACCACCGCGATGCGGGCGCTGCCCTCCATGAGGGCGTCGAAGTCGCTCTTGTAGAGGATGAGCAGGCGCCCCTCGGTCCCCTGCCGCGCGGTGGCGGAGCGCGGGAAATCGTCGATGAGCGCGAGCTCGCCGAAGGCGTCGCCCGGCCCGAGCGTGTTCAGCACCACCGGCCCCTTCGCGGTGGCGCGGGTGATCTCCACCGAGCCCTCGACGACCACGAACAGCGCGCGGCCCGGGTCACCCTCCTCGAAGATGACGTCGCCCGCGTGGTAGAACTTCTCGAAGAAGCGGGTGGCGAGCCGGCCCAGCAGGCGGCGCGGGAGGCCGGCGAAGAGCGGGGAGCGCGAGAGGAAGGGAGCGCGACGGACCTGCTCCGGATCCGTGGCCCAGGACAGCCACCCCGGCAGGGGGTGCTCGAACATGGCGCCCACTATAGCAGCGATGCCGCCGGTCCCGTCTCCTCCTCCGCCCGGCGGCTCCAGGAGTCCATCGCCATGGCGCGGTACATGGTGGCCGCGGCGGAGAGGTGCTCCTTCGCCTCTCGCGCGCGGCCCGCGATCCGGGCGAGCCGGCCCAGCCCCAGGTGGCAGTGGGCGACCAGCGGGCGCATCGCCCCCGCCTCGGCCAGGCCGAGCGCGCGGCGATAGGCGCTCTCGGCGCGCCCGGCGTCGAGCCCCTCCGGCTGCGCCGCGACGTCGGCGAGCAGGTGCCAGGCGTGGGCCGCGAAGCCGGGATGGGTGGGGGAGAAGGCGAGCGCGGTTTCGCCCAGGCGGCGGGCGTCCTCGGGTCGGCCGAGCAGGAGCGCGGCGCGACCGAGCGCGTGGCAGGCCTCGGCGTGGAGGCCGACGATGCCCCGCGTCGCCTCCCGCTCCAGCAGCGCCGCGCCCTCCTCGTACCGGTGGAGGGCCAGCTCCCGCCGGCCGGCCTGGGCGAGGGCCCACGCCGCGGAGGCGACCGCGTGCGGCAGGTTGAGCAGGATGGTGCCGCTCCGGTAGGCGGCGATCCCCTGCTCCACCAGCGCGCCGGCCCGGGCCCAGTCGCCCTGCAGCAGGTAGAGCCAGCTCGCGGCCACGTGGGCCATGCCGACCGGATAGGCGTGTCGCGTCGACTCCGCGAGCCGCCGGGCCTCCGCCTCGTAGCGCGCGCCGTCCGCGAACCGGCCCAGCTGGGCGAGGCTGCGGATCAGCAGATACCGGTCGTAGATCGCGATCGGCATCGCGGCCCCGAAGGACTCGCCGGCCAGGTCCGGGGGAAGCGCCCCCATGTTGTCGAGGGCCAGCTCCACCGCGCGCTCGTACTCGCCGCGGAAGTAGCTCGCCTGCTCGAGATACGTGGTCGTCAGCAGGCGCAGCCCCAGGTCGCCGCCGCGACGGGCGATGGCCAGCGCGCGGGTGCCCAGCTCGAGCGCCTCGTCCAGCTCGCCGAGCTGCGAGTGGGCGTTGGTGAGGACCGCGCAGACCCGGCCCCGCCGCCGATCGTCGTCGAGCGCCTCCGCGATGGCCTCCGCCTCACGCAGCCGGTCCATCACTTGGCGGTACTCGCCCAGCTGCGCCAGGAACGGTCGTAGCTCGAGGCGGATGTCGAAGCCCTGCGCGAGCGTGGAAGGGCTCTCGGGCAGCGCGGCGAGGACGCCCAGGGCCTGCTCGAGCCAGTCCCGCGCCTCCGGGAGCGCGGAGCGGCCCGCCGCCTTGAGCCCGGCCTGCCGGAGGTAGGGCACCGCCTTCTCCCACACCTCGCCGCGGAGCGCGTGGTGGGCGAGCCGCTCGATCTGCTCGCCGGGCCGCTCGCGATGGAGCGCCTCGATGGCGTCGACCAGGCGGGCGTGAAGGTCGCGCCGCCGCTCCTGCAGCAGGCCGCCGTAGGCGACCTCCTGGGTCAGCGCGTGCTTGAACGTGTACTCGATGTCGGGGAACAGCCCCGACTCGTAGAGGAACTCCGCCGCCTGGAGGTGGTCGAGCCCGCGGCGCAGCGGCTCCTCGTCCAGGTCCGCCACCGCGAGCAGGAGGGCGAAGGGCACGTCGGGACCGATGACCGAGGCGGCCTGGAGCAGCCGCTTGTCCTCGAGCGAGAGCCGGTCGATGCGGGCGGCCAGGATCGCCTGGACCGTCGACGGGACCTGCACCGTGGTGGCGTCGTGTCCCAGCCGGTAGGTCCCGCGCTCGCCCACGAGGGCGCCGGTTTCCACGAGCGCCTGCACGCTCTCCTCCAGGAAGAGCGGGTTGCCCTCGGTCCGCACGATCAGCGTGCGCTTGAGCGCGTCGAGGCTCGGGTCGGAGCCGAGCAGACCCGTGAGCAGGTCCTCGGCGCTCTCCGCGGGCAAGGGATGGATGCGCAGCTCGCGGGCGTGGGCGAGGCGGCCCCAGCGGGGCTGGTACTCGGGACGGTAGTTCAGCATCAGGAGGACGCGCGCGGTGGCGAGCCCGCTCACCAGGCTCTCCAGCACCGCCTCGGTCTCGGCGTCGATCCAGTGCAGGTCCTCCACCAGCAGCAGCAGCGGCTGCACCCGGCTCTCGCCCAGGAGGAGGCCGCTCACCGCCTCCAGGGTCCGCTGCCGCCGCTGCGGGGGATCGAGCCGCTGCCACGCCGCGTCCTCCACCGGGACATCGAGGAGCGCGAGCAGGGCCGACAGGGCGGGCTCGAGCGCGCGGTCCAGCGAGAGCACCTTCCCGACTACCTTCTCGCGAATCGTCCGGATCTCGTCGCGGCCCTCGATCCGGAAGTAGGCCTTGAGCAGCTCGATGATCGGCAGGTACGCGGTGGCCCGGCCATAGGAGACGGCGCCGCACTCGAGGACGCGCCAGCCCTGCACGCGATGGGAGCGGGTGAACTCCCAGTGGAGCCGCGACTTGCCGACCCCCGGCTCGCCGACCACCGCGACCACCTGCCCCGCCCCCGCCTGCGCCCGCTCGAGCGCCTGGCGGAGCTGCTCCACCTCGCGGTCGCGGCCGACGAAGCGGGTGAGGCCCCGGCCCGCCGACGCGTGCAGCCGTGAGCGCGCTCCGCCGGGACCCACGATCTCGTAGACCTCGACCGGCTCCGGCAGTCCCCGAACCGCCACTGGCCCTCGCGAGGTCACGTGGACGTAGCCCTCCGCGAGCTGGAGCGTCGTCGGCGTCAGCAGCACCGTCCCCGGCGCGGCGAGCTGCTCCATGCGGGAGGCGAGGTACGTGGTGTGCCCCAAGGCGATGTAGTCCACGTGCAGATCGGAGCCGATGCCGCGCACCACCACCTCGCCCGAGTTGAGGCCGACCCGGATCTGCACCAGCACCCCGTGCGAGCGGAAGATCTCCTCCGCGTAGCGCTTCACCGCCTCCTGCATGCGCAGGGCCGCGTAGCAGGCGCGCACCGCGTGGTCCTCGTGGGCCAGGGGCGCCCCGAAGATGGCCATGATCCCGTCGCCCATGACGTGGTTCACCGTCCCCTCGTAGCGGTGCACCGCGGCCATCATGTGCTCGAGCACCGGGTCCAGCAGGGTGCGCGCCTCCTCGGGGTCGCGGTCGGCCACCAGCTCCATCGAGTCCTTGGTGTCGGCGATGAGCACCGTGACGTGCTTGCGCTCGCCCTCGAGCGCGGTGCGCGAGGTGCGGATCTTCTCCGCGAGGTGGCGCGGCGTGTACGCCTCCGGCGAGGCGAAGCGCGGCCCGCCCGCCGCACCCGCGGCGGCACCCCGCACCGGCTGCGCGCACTCCAGGCAGAACCTGGCCGCGGGCGGCAGAGCCGCCCCGCAGCTCTCGCAGCGGGCGCGCAGGGCGACGCCGCACTCCAGGCAGAACTTGGCGCCGGGCGGATTCGCGGTCTGGCAGCGGGAGCACGTCATCGGAGTGCGGCCCAGGCTAGCCGCGCCGCGGCACCGCGTCAAGGAACGTCACGAGACCGCGGCCCGGGTTGTGGCCGACCCGCAGTCGTGGAATCATGGCGCGAGCCAGCCGGCGCGGCTGCCGCCCAGGCTACGGGAGAGTGCGATGGACGTGGGGCTCCAGATGATCTTCGCCACCTACGGCTGGACCGGCGTGTCCGACGAGCAGGCCTGGGACGAGGAGCTGCGCCTGGCGCGCCTGGCCGCCGACCTCGGGTTCGACGTGCTGTGGTCCGTCGAGCATCACGGGAACGACTACTCGTTCTGCCCCGACAACCTGCAGCTCATGTCGTACCTGGCCGCCGCGTGCCCGGACGTGGGCGTCGGCACCGCGGCGGTGATCCTGCCCTGGCACGATCCGCTGCGGGTGGCCGAGCAGGTCTCGGTGCTCGATCACCTGAGCCGCGGCCGGCTCCGCCTGGGCATCGGCCGGGGCCTCGCCCGGCGGGAGTTCGAGTCCTTCCGCGGCACCATGGACGAGTCGCGCGGCCGGTTCGACGAGGCGGCGGCCATGATCCTGCGCGGGCTCCGCACCGGCTTCATGGAGGGCGACGGACCGTTCTACCCGCAGCCGCGCACCGAGATCCGCCCGCGCCCGACCCGCAGCTTCGACGACCGCGTCTACGCGGTGGCCTCCTCCGACGACTCGGTGGTCTCCGCCGCCCGGATCAACGCCCGGATGGTCATGTTCGCGGACCGCCCCTGGCCGATGCGCATGCCGGCCATCCAGAAGCATCGCGCGCTGGTGCGGGAGATCCACCGCATCCCGGCGGGCCCGCCCCTGCTCGCCGACTTCTGCGTGTGCGCCCCCACCATGGACGGCACCGAGGAGGCCGCCCGCCGGCACATGGGCAAGTTCGTGGAGAGCAACTTCTACCACTACGAGCTGCTCGGTCCCCACTTCGCCACCGTGAAGGGCTACGACGCCTACGCGCAGAAGATCGCGCTCGCGCGCGAGATCGGGATGGACGGGATCGTCTCCGCGTTCATGGAGGCCGCGGTCTGGGGCACGCCCGACCGCATCCTGCGCACGCTGGAGGCGCGCCGCGCGCTGGTGGGCGACTTCGAGCTCGCGACCTCGTTCCGCTTCGGCGGCACCCCGTACCCGCTCGCCGAGTCCGGGCTTCGCCTCTACGCCAGGGAGGTCCTGCCGATCGTGCGATCCTGGGCCGCCACCGGGTCCGCGCGTGGCGCCGGCGTCGCCGACTAGCCGCTCCGGGCGCGCCGCACCCTACGTCTTCATCCTGCTGTGGAGCTCCTCGTTCGTCACCGCGCGGGTGGGCCTGCGCGTGATCTCGCCGCTGCTCTTCGTGGGCGTGCGGCTGATCGCGGCCACCGCGATCCTGGGGATGGCCGCCGCCCTGAGGGGCAGCCGCCCCCGCGAGTCGCTGCGCGGCCGCTGGCACCATCTCGCGATCGCGGGCGCCCTGATCAACGGCGTCACGCTCTCCGCCTTCCACGTGGGCATGGTGACCGAGAACGTGGGGGTGATGGCGCTGATGCAGACCCTGAGCCCCATGCTGATCGCGCTGGCCGCGGTCCCGCTGCTGGGCGAGCGCCTGCGCGCCACGCAGTGGCTCGGGCTGATCCTGGGCAGCCTGGGGGTGGTGCTGGTGGTGGCCCCGCGCGCGCTCGGGAGCCCGGCGGGATGGCGGGCCGTCGCGCTCGGCCTCGTCGGCGCGGTGGCGCTGGCCGGCGGCACCATCTACTTCCGGCGCTTCTGCACGGGCGTGCCGCTGCTCCCCGCCACCGCGGTCCAGATCGGCGGGGGCGCGGTGCTCACCGCGGCGCTGGCCCTGGCCTTCGAGGACATGCACGCCGCCTGGACGATCGCGGCGGTGACCGCGGTGGCGTGGAACGTGTTCGCGGTCTCGATCGGGGCGATGGCGCTCTACTACTACATGCTCGCCCACGGGACCGCCGGCCGGGCGGCCGCGAACTTCTACCTGGTCCCCGGGACGGTGGCGCTGGCCGCGTGGGCCCTCTTCGGCGAGCACCTGACGCCGACGGCCCTGCTCGGCTTCGCGGTCGCCTCCGCCGGCGTGGCCCTGGTGGCGCGGGTCACGACGGCAGGATGACCGCCTTGCCGGTGGTCTGGGTGTCGAAGAGCTCGTAGGCCTCGCGGGCCTGGCCGAGCCGCCAGCGGTGCGTGAAGAGCTTCTCCACGTCCACGCCCCGGTCGGCCACGAACTCCGCGCACTCGGCCTGCCCCTGCTTCGAGAACGTCCACGAGCCCACGAGCGTGACCTGGCGGCGGAGCAGGTCCGGGCTCACGTCGAGCGTGACCTGCCCGCGCTCGCCCACGAAGCAGGCGGTGCCCCACGAGCGCACCGCGCGCACCGCGGCGGCGCGCGCGTCCGGGGCCGAGGAGGCGTCGAGGGTCTTGTGCGCGCCCTCGCCGTGGGTCAGGTCGCGGATCGCCTTCACCACGTCGCCCGCCGCGGGGTCGATCACCTCGTGCGCGCCGAACTCGCGCGCGAGCGCGCGCCGCTCGGGGGCGACGTCGATGGCGATCACCCGCGCCCCCATGACCACCGCGAGCTGGGTGGCGGAGAGCCCCACCGGCCCCTGGCCGAAGACGGCGATGGTCTCGCCGCCCTGCAGCTGGACGCGCCGCAGCGCGCCCCACGCGGTGCCGGTGCCGCAGGAGATCGCGGCGCCGGTCACGAAGGAGAGCGCGTCCGGCAGCGGCACGAGCGTCGACACCGGCACCTTCATGTAGCGGGCGTGGCCCCCGTGCCCGCCCGAGCCGTAGACCACCGTGCCCGCGAGGCACATCTGGGTCCAGCCCGCGCGGCAGTGCTTGCAGACGCCGCAGCCCTCGTAGTGGTGATCCATCACCCGCTGGCCGACCCGGGCCTCTCCCTCGGTGACGCCGGTCCCCACCGCGGCCACCACCCCGCTGGGCTCGTGCCCGGCGATCACACCCGCCTGGCGCTTGATCCCGCCCGCCACCGTGCCCCCGGGCTGGGCCGGGGCGCGGTAGTTGTGCAGGTCGCTGCCGCACATCCCCGAGGCCTTGATCTCGAGAATCACGTCGCGCGGCCCCGGCGTCGGATCGGGGAAGTCTCTCAGCTCGAGCTTGCGGTCTCCGAGGAACACCACGCCTTGCATCGCCGCCTCCTTCGCCAGGTGGGATCGGAGCGCATTCTATGCCAGGAGCCGGTCCGTGGCCATCGGCGTCTTTCACCGCCGCGGCAACGCGTGGTACGCTCGGAGGCCGCGCCCGCCGATCGAGGAGGACGACCATGACCGTGTACGAGATGCGGACCTACACGCTGCACGTCGGCAAGATGGGAGAGGCGGTGAAGCTCTACACCGAGCTCGGCTACCCCGCGCTCCAGAAGGGCGGGCAGGACCGGAAGCTGATCGGCTACTTCCAGGCCGACACCGGCACGATCAATCAGCTCGTCCACCTGTGGAAGTTCACGGACGACGCCGACCGGCGCGCGCACTGGGCCTCGGTGTTCGCGAACCGGGACTTCGTCGACGGCTTCGCGGTCAAGTTCCGTCCCCTGGTCGCCTCCCAGGAGGTGAAGCTCCTCACCGCGGCCCCGTGGGGCCCGCATCCTTGAACTCCCGCTCTGTGGAGGGACAAATGACTCGACGTCGCGCCGTCCTGCTGGCGATCGCCACGCTCCTCCTCGGCCCCGGCTCCGCCCTGGCCCAGGAGAAGCTTCCCCCGCTCCGCACCGGCGTGGACGGCACCTTCGCGCCGCACGCCATGCCCAAGCTGGGCGGCGGCGTCGAGGGCTTCCAGATCGATCTGTTCACCGAGGTCGCGCGGCGGATGAAGCGGGAGATCACCATCGACGCGGTGAGCTTCTCGACCCTGATCCCGGGCATGCAGTCCGGCCGCTACGACTTCATCGCCGCGCCGACCACCGTGACCCGGGAGCGCGCGGAGAACATGCTGTTCACCGCCGGCTATCTGTGGACCGCGTACCAGTTCGGCATCAAGAAGGGGACGGCGCCGATCAAGGACTGGAGCGACCTCAAGGGCAAGTCGGTCTCGGTGAACAAGGGCACCCCCTACGAGACCCTCTCCAAGGCCAAGGCCACCGAGCACGGCTTCACGGTGCAGGTCTACGACAACCAGCCCGACGCGACCCAGGCCGTGCTCTCCGGCCGCGCCTACGCGACCCTGGGGGGCAACACCACCATCGTGTACGCCGCGTCCAAGAATCCCCAGTTCGTGGCCGACCTGGAGCTGAAGGACACCCGCGCCCACTGGGCCGCGCCGGTGCCCAAGAGCAATCCCAAGCTGCGGGCCGAGCTCCAGGACGCGCTCGACTGCATGAAGAAGGACGGCACGATCGCCCGGATGTCCGAGAAGTGGTTCGGCCGCAAGCCGGGGCCCGACGCGCTCGAGGTGGTGATCACGCCCGGCTACGGCGTGCCCGGCATGCCCGGCTACGATCCGACGCCGCACGAGCTGCACTGCAACTGATCGTCGCCTTCGATTCTGCCATCCTCCGAGGGATGAGTCGGACGATCGTCGACGCCCGGGGCCTGCACAAGCACTTCGGCTCCCTGCACGTGCTCAAGGGCGTCGACCTGCAGGTGGCGGAGCGCGAGCTGGTCTTCGTCATCGGGCCCTCCGGCTCCGGCAAGTCCACGCTCCTGCGTTGTCTCAACCGTCTGGAAGTCCCCTCCGCGGGTCAGGTCATCGTCGACGGCATCGACATGCTCGACCCGCGCACCGACATCAACCACGCGCGCCAGCGCATCGGCATGGTGTTCCAGTCCTTCAACCTCTACCCGCACATGACCGCGCTGAGCAACGTCACTCTGGCCCTGCGAAAAGTCGCGGGCAAGTCGCGCGCGGAGGCCGACGCCCTCGGCCGGGCCGCGCTCGTCCGGGTCGGCCTCGCGGACCGGGCCGGCCACACCCCGGGCCAGCTCTCGGGCGGCCAGCAGCAGCGGGTGGCGATCGCCCGCGCCATCGCGCTGGAGCCGCGCGTCATGCTGTTCGACGAGCCGACCAGCGCGCTGGACCCGGAGCTGGTGGGCTCGGTGCTGGAGGTCATGCGCGCGCTCCGGGAGAGCGGCATGACCATGATCGTGGTGAGCCACGAGATGGGCTTCGCCCGCAACGCGGCCGACCGGGTCCTGTTCATGGATCACGGCGCGATCGTGGAGGAGGGGCCGCCCGCCCTGATCTTCGAGCGCCCGGCGCACGAGCGGACCCGCGCCTTCATCGGCCAGATCCAGCGGCACTGACCAACCGCATCGAGATGTCGCGCTGGGACCGCTTCACCGACACGTTCTTCAACACCAAGGTCATGGCGCGCTACCTGCCGGACATCCTGTCCGGGGTGGTGGTCACCATCGAGCTCGCCGTCCTGGTCGTGGTCACCGGCATCCTGGCCGGCCTCGCCCTGGCGCTGCTGCGGAGCCTCGCGATCCGCCCCCTCAACTGGCTGATCGTGGGGGTGGTCGACGTGTTCCGGTCGCTGCCCCCGCTGGTGGTGATCGTACTGATCTACTTCGGCCTGCCGAGCATCGACGTCTCCCCGTCCGGGTTCGTGTCCACGTGGCTGGCGCTGGGCCTCGTGCTGATGGCCTTCTCGGAGGAGATCTTCTGGGCCGGGATCACCTCGGTGGCGAAGGGGCAGTGGGAGGCCGCGCGCTCCACCGGGCTCTCCTTCGGCCAGACCCTGCTGCACGTGGTGCTACCGCAGGCGCTCCGCCTGACCATTCCCCCGCTCACCAACCGTACCATCGCCATCACCAAGGGCACCGCGCTCGGCACCGTGGTCGCGGTCACCGAGATCCTGGGCCAGGCCAGCTCCGCGATGTCCAACTCCTACAACCCCTCGCCGCTCATGCTGGGCGCGGCGGCCTACGTGGTGCTGTTCTTCCCGGTGGTGGTGGCGGGCCGGTGGGTCGAGACCCGCTTCGCCTGGAAGCGATGATCGGTCGGTCGCGATGATCCAGACCTTCCTGAACCCGGAGATCATCCGGGCCGCGTGGCCCATCATCCTGGCCGGGCTGCGCAACACGGTGCTGCTCTCGCTGCTGGTGGTGCCGCTCGGGCTCCTCGGCGGGCTGATCCTGGCCCTCCTGGCGAGCGCCCGGAGCCCGCTGGTGCGATGGCCGCTGATGGCGTGGGTGGATTTCTTCCGCGCGTTCCCGCCCCTGGTGCTGCTCATCCTCCTGTTCGCGGGGCTGCCGTTCGCGGGCCTCGAGCTGGGCGGCTTCGTCTGCGTGGCCATCGCGTTCTTCCTGAACACCGGCGCCTACTACGGCGAGATCCTGCGCGCGGGCATCGACTCGGTGCCGGCGGGCCAGCTGGAGGCCGCACGCTCCACCGGCCTCTCGCGGCTGCAGGCCATGGCCTACGTGGTGCTCCCGCAGGCGGTGCGCAACGTGCTGCCCGACCTCCTGTCCAACACCCTCGAGGTCGTGAAGCTCACCGCGCTCGGCAGCGTGGTGGCGGTCCCGGAGCTGCTCTACCAGGCGCGCCAGGCGCAGAGCCTCACCTACAGCCCGACGCCCATCGTGGTGGCGGCCATCGTGTACTTCCTGCTGCTGTGGCCGGTGGTGCGGCTGCTGAGCCGACTGGAGAACCGGGCCCTCGCCGCGCGCTGACCGCGGCCGCTCAGCCGCGCCCGCAGGCCGAGAGCACCTCGAGTACCGGCTGCTGCCGGAGACGACCGCCCTGCGGTACTTCGCGGGAACCGCCACCCGGGACGAGATCCTGGCCGTCAAGCGCAACGTGGAGAAGATCCGGACCGCCATCACCGCCTCACCGGACGACCGGGCCCTGCGGGTGTGGGCGCTCGACGTGGACTACAAGTTCCACCAGGACCTGATCGACTTCCAGGGCAACGGGTTCATCGGCAAGCACTACCGGCTGAACGCGGCGCGCTGGATCCTGGACGCCTGCCTCGCCGACGATGCCGATTCCGCGGCGAGCCTGCTGGCCCAGCACGTGGAGATCTCGCGCGAGCACACCCT